>Ga0182743_1000238_pt1 | contig 82683 bp, 88 predicted proteins | sample eDN3rd30CKraftOP_FD_128522 | JGI IMG/M metagenome (GOLD analysis project Ga0182743, IMG submission 128522) | Enriched Organic Plus compost microbial communities from Emeryville, California, USA - eDNA 3rd pass 30_C Kraft OP (version 2) (version 2) ... | reverse complement strand
TTGGCGGGCTTGGCGCGGTGCGACCGGCCAACGAGCGCGTTGGCAAGTGCTTCCACCGTCCAGCCGGGACGCTTTGCACAGGGACCAGAAGAGAAATTGGGATTAGCCGGTTTGACCGCCGGTGCGGTTAGGGGCATTTCAGCCATGAGCGACCCTCCCAGGTCGATTGCCTTGCGTTAGGGCAAGGTGTCCTGAGGCGGGAGATATGACGCCGGAGGGGTCGCTGTCAATGGGGAGCCGGAACTCATTTCTCGCGGCAACCTAGCCGAACGCGCGCGCGGCCTCGTCGATGGCCCGCGCGAGGGCCGCCGCGGGATCGCGTATGGCCGGGCCGTGAACGGGAAGCAATGCGGTCGGGGCCAGTGCTGCCAGCTTGCGGGCGCTTTCGAGCGCCTTCGGGCAGCTCGCGGTGGCGAAATAGGGGAACGGGAAACCGAGCCGGAAGACGCCGCTAACATGGAGCCCGCCGCCGGCCGACACCAGGGCATCGCCGCAGAAGACGAACCCGGTGGATACCTGTTGCCAGGAAACGTGCCCGACTGCATGGCCGGGCGTCGCGACCGCCCGGAACCCCGCGTATTCCTCCCCGTCCTCGACCAGGCGGGTCGGGGTCGTGCGGGTGGTTCGGTAGCCGCCCTTGAGCGCCATGCCGACCTCGTCCGGATCGAGCGAGCGATCACCGGACAGCAGGCGCGCCGTGCGCGCCGTCGTGATGATTTCGGCCTGCGGGAAGCGCTCGGCCAGTGCATCGAGCGACCCGACATGATCGGAATGGGCATGGGTGAGGAAGATCTGCCGCAGCGGTTTTCCGAGCCGCGCGATCTCGGCGGCGATGCCCGGCGCCGATCCGGGCAGGTTCGTGTCGAACAGCGCCAGCCCGTCGTCCTCCTCGACCAGATGGCAGGAAAAGACGCCCAGGCGTACGAGCTGGCGCACACTGGGGACTGGGTTCAATATAGCCATGTCGAGCCTCTCAAGCCTGTTTTCGGGTAACGATCGTGCCCGCCCGGCCCAGATAGGGCGACGGCTCCGCCGCGACAACGCGCGCATTTGCCCGGCCGGCGTGCAGGCCTGCACGGACCGGACCGGGTCATCGGCCCGACCCCGCAAAGGCTTCGAACAGCGCCCTTATCCGCGCCGTCTGGCGTAGCTCCATCGGCGTCAGCAACCAGATGCCGATGGAAAAGGCCGGCGTTTCCTCGAGGCGCACAAGCCCGGGCGCCGTCTCGGCCAGCGCCGAGGGCACCAGCCCTGCCCCGAGCCCGCCCGCGACCGCCCGGAACATCATCAACGGGGTCGGCAGGCTGGCGCCGGGTCGCACCAGCGGGTGGTTGCGCCGCATCCATCGGCCCGCCGGCTGGCTGCAATCGGTCCCGCCATACTCGAGCCACGGCATCTCCGGGCCGAGATCGGCAAGGTCTGCCGCCGCATAAGGAAAGAAATCGAGCCTCCCGAGCTGGCGCCCGAAAAGGTGGTCATCGGGCGCATTGGTTGCCCGCAAGGCCACCTGCGCCTCGCGCCGCGACAGATTGCGCGGCTCGGCGGTCACCTCCAGCGCCAGCTCGATCTGCGGATGACGCGTGCGGAACTGCGTCAGCGTCGGCAGGTAAAGCCAGGCCAGCGCATCCACCGTGGTCAGCGTGACGTGCCCGGTGAGGCGATGGTCCCGGCCGGCGATGTCGCGCTCCAGCCCCGCCAGTTCGGTCTCGATGCGCCGCGCACTTTCAAGCAGCCGCTCCCCCTCGGGCGTGAGCACCACGCCATCGTCGCGCCGGTCGGCCAGGCGGGTGCCGAAATGGGCTTCGAGCTCCTTGAGCTTGCGCGAAACCGTGGTGTGGGCCACCCCGAGCTGGCGTGCGGCACCCGTGAAGCTCCTGGCGCTTTCGAGAGCCGTGATGATGGCGAGATCAGCTGCCTGCACTGAGCAACCCTGCACAATTGGCGCGCAATTCTGCGCGTTGACGGTGCGCGAATGAACCACAAAATACGGGGCCTGACCAGCCAGGGAACAACCGCATGTCCATGACCATCCTGCTCCTCACCACCGGCGCGCTCGTCTTCATCTCGGCCGCCGTTCAGCACCTCAACACGATCTCGGCGAGGGGCCTGGGCTTCGTCTTCACCGATCGCGCGGTCCCTCTCAGCCGCGAGGGCTTTGCGGGTCGGGCCGCGCGGACTTTGCAGAACAATCTCGAATCCGCGGGCATGGTGCTTCCGGCCGCCCTTGTCCTGCTGGTCAACGGCGTCGACAATGCGCTCTCCCTGCTTGCCGCCCTCGCCTATGCAGCCGTGCGGATCGGCTTCACCCTGAGCTACTGGGCCGGGATCAACCGCCTGCGCTCCTTCTTCTGGGGCCTGGGCATGACCATGATCGCGGTACTCACCATCCAGGCCGCCCTCCTGATCGTTCCGTTGCCCTGACCCGGGGCGCTACCAAAAGCCTGGTCCGCACTCCTCGTAGCGTGCTTGTTCCTTGCCCGCAGATGCCGCATGATGTTCGCCAACTGATCTCCAGAGGCGGACATATGACGGAATTGGACAGGATTGACCGGCGAATACTTGCAGAATTGCAGGTAGATGGCCGCATCAGCAACGCCGAGCTGGCGCAACGGGTCGGGCTGGCCCCCACTTCCATGAGCGACCGTTTCCGGCGCCTCCAGAAGAACGGCTATATCAAGGGGTTTTCGGCCCAGCTCGACCCGCAGCGGCTGGGGTTTGGCCTCTTGGTTTTCGTCGAGGTCCTGCTCGACAAGACCACGCCCGACGTCTTCGCCAAGTTCGCCCAGTCGGTACGCAAGGCCCCCGAAGTGCTCGAGTGCCACATGGTGGCCGGCGGCTTCGACTACCTGATCAAGACCCGCCTGGCGGACATGACCGCCTACCGCCGCTTCCTCGGCGACGTGCTGCTCTCTTTCCCGGGCGTGCGCGAGACGCGCACCTACGCGGTGATGGAAGAGGTCAAGAACGACGGCCCGCTGCCGCTCTAGGCGGCAGCCTGGGGCCTTAGCCCTTGAGGACCGTGACCGCCATTTCGCTGCGCTGGATGTATTCGTGGGCATCGGCCTGCCGGCGCAGCAGCAGGATGAACAGCATGTCCATCAGCATCAGTTGGGCATCGCGCGAGGTGATGGCCGAGGAGCGCACGCGCTCTTCGTCGCCGATCGTGAAGAGGCTGATATCGGCAAGGTCGAGCAGCGGGTTGGGCTGGAGGCCGGTCACCGAGATGATCGTGGCGCCCCGCTCCCTGGCCAGTTCCGTGATCCGCAGCGTCTCGGTGCTGCGCCCCGAATGGGAGAGCGCCATCACCACGTCCGCCTTGTTGAGGGCCGAAGCATTGGAAATCTGGATGTGGCTGTCGCTGTCCAGAAGCACCGTGCGCCCCAGTTTGAGAAGCTTGTAGGAAAAGTCCTTGGCCACCAGCGAGGAGGCCCCGACCCCGGCCAGCAGCACCTTGCGCGCACCCATCAGCGCATCGAGAACCGCATCGATCGCCGCCTCGGGATTGGCCGCCGCCGTTTCGCGCATCGAGAGCAGCTTGCTGCCGATCAGCTTCTGCTGGATGGTGTTGTAGTCGTCATGGGCGTCGATCGTGCCGTGAATGACGCCGGGCGGCGGCTGCAGTTCGAGCACCTTGGCCTTGTTCACCGCCAGCTTGAGTTGCTGGTAGCCGTCATAGCCCATCTTCTGGCTGAACTTGACGACGCTCGACTGGCTCCGCCCCGTTTCCTCGGCCAGCGCCGCCGAAGACAACGCCAGCATGCGCTCGGGATTGTCGATGATGAACTGCGCGATCTGTCGGTCGGCAGGCGTCATCGCTTCCAGTTGCGCGCCAAGTAGCTTGAGAATGGACATGCTCGTCTCCCCGACCCGGCAGGCCGCCCCTGTTTCCTCCCGCGGCGCACCGCGCGAATTCGGAATATAATATTCCAAACTTCGTTGACAGTTGGAATAGCTACTTCTAGCATTCCAGTGAAAAGGCAAGGCGGACGGCTTCTCTGAACGCGTGGCCGGGGCATCGCGTGGGGGAGGCGAAAATCCTGAAGCTGGTATTTGGCTGCTGTCCGGTTGCCACGACCACGCCAGGCGGTCGGGGCTGAGGATGGACCTTCTCGTCAACCTTTACACCCGCAAGCTCGCCGAACTCGGCCGCCGCGTCCAAGGCGTCGAGGCCACCATCCGCGTCGCGCTGCCGCCCGAGCAGCACATCATCAAGGATTGGGTGCGCAAGCACTTCAGCGAATACTGGGTGAGCGAAGTCAGTGCCGCCATGGCCCACCAGCCTCCGGGGTGCCTGGTGGCCGTGGTCGATGGCGCCCTTGTCGGCTTTGCCTGCTACGACGCCACCGCGCGCGGCTTCTTCGGCCCGACCGGTGTCGACGAGAGCCAGCGCGGCAAGGGTATCGGCCTTGCCCTCTTCTATCACACGCTCGAAGCCATGAAGGCCCAAGGCTACGCCTATGCCGTCGTCGGCTCGGCCGGGCCGGTCGATTTCTACGTCCAGGCGGCCGGCGCCATGCCGATCCCGTCGGACAAGGAGGACATCTACCAGGGCCTCCTTCGCCTCAAACCCAAAGCAGAACCTACGGCCTGACCCATGCCTTCGACCACGCCACTCGCCCTTTTCGTCGGCATGCCGGGCCTCGAGCTCTCCGCCTCCGAGATCGCCTTTTTCCGCGAGGCCAATCCCTTCGGGCTCTTCCTCTTCAAGCGCAACCTGGACAATCCCGACCAGATCCGGCGCCTCTGCGCCCAGTTCCGCGAGGCGGTCGGGCGCGAGGATGCGCCGGTCTATATCGACCAGGAAGGCGGCCGCGTGCAGCGGCTCGATAACGGCAACTGGCCGATCTTCCGCAGCCTGGGCAGCTTCGGCGCCCTTGCCCGCAAGGACCTCGAGCTCGGCAAGCGCGCCATGCGCCTCTCCTCGCTCGCCATGGGCACCATGATGGCGCAACTCGCCATCGGCAGCGGCACCACGCCCGTCGTCGACCTGGCGCGCAAGGGCACCCATGACGTCATCGGCCAGCGCTCGTTCGGGGACGATCCGGACCTTGTGATCGCCATGGCCCGCGAGGTGATCGAAGCCATGCTCGAAGTCGGCGAGATGCCGATCGTCAAGCATATTCCCGGATACGGCCGCGTCACGGTCGATCCCCATTTCGATTGTCCCATCGTCGACGCCAGCGTCGAGGACATGCGCGAGACCGACTTCAGGCCCTTTGCCGCCCTCAGGGACGCACCCTGGGCCATGGTCGCGCACCTGATCTTCACGCAGGTCGACCCGGAGCACCCCGCTTCCGTGTCGCCCGCCGTGTGCGAGCTCATCCGCCGCGACATTGGCTTTGATGGCGTCATTGTCACCGATTGCCTCACCATGGAAGCGCTCAAGGGCACCTGGCCCGAACGCGTCAAGGCGGCGCTCGATGCCGGCTACGACATCGCGCTCCACAGCCAGGGCGATCTCGCCGCCAGCGAAGCCGCCGCCAGGGCGGCGCGGCCGCTCACCGACGAGAGCCTGGCACGAATTGCCCGCGCTCAGGCGCGGCTCGGAACCCGACGCGTGGACGTCAATGCCGTCCATGCCGAAGTCGAACAGATTTTCAGGGAGAACGGCTTCGCTTGAGCGAAGCTGCAACAAAGGAGAGAACAGCAATGCTGAGAACCACGCTGATCGCCGCCGCTTCGGCCGCGGTTCTGGCCATGGCGGCGCCCGCCGCCGCCCAGACCGTGCTGACAGTGAGCGCCGAACAGACCACCACCTGGGTGCGCAACTTCAACCCGTTCGGCCAGACGTCGGCGCGCTTCACCACGCTCGATTTCATCTACGAGCCGCTGGTGGTGTTCAACCGCCTCAAGGGCAACGAGCCCAATTTCCGTCTCGCCGAGAGCTACGAGCTGGCCGACGATCTCAAGTCGATCACCTTCACGCTGCGGGATGGGCTCAAGTGGTCCGACGGCGAGCCGCTGACCGCCGACGACGTCGTGTTCACCTACGACTACATCAAGAAGTTCCCGGCGCTCGATTTCATCTCGGTTTCCGCCCAGCTCGCCTCCGTCGAGAAGGTCGATGACCGCACCGTGCGCTTCAACCTCGTCTCGCCCAACGCGCTGATTGCCAACACCATCGTCGGCATGCCGATCGTGCCCGAGCACATCTGGTCCAAGATCGAGGATCCGGTGACCTTCGCCAACGAGACCCCGGTCGGCTCCGGCCCGATGACCGAGATCACGCGCTTCACCCCGCAGGTTTACGAGCAGTGCCGCAACCCCAACTACTGGGACGCCGCCAACCTCGCCATCGACTGCATGCGCCTGCCCCAGCTCGCCGACAACCCGCAGGTTCTCGCCGCGCTCGCCGACGGCTCCCTCGATTGGGCGACCAGCTTCATTCCGGACATCGACAACACGTTCGTCGCCAAGGATCCGGAGCACCACAAGTACTGGTTCACGCCATCGAGCCTGGTCTCGTTCCAGCTCTCGATGACCACCCCGGACGAGAACAACCGCAAGGCGTTCAACGACGTCAACTTCCGCCGCGCGCTCTCGATGCTCATCGATCGCCAGACGATCGTGGACATCGCCGGCTACGGCTACCCGCTGGTCAACGAGGATCCCTCGGGCCTGGGCGAGCTCTACAAGGCCTTCGCCAACCCCGAAGTGGCCACCAAGTTCGGCCAGTACGGCAAGTTCGACAAGGACGCCGGCGTCGCCCTGCTCGATAGCGCGGGCTATGTCGACGCCGACGCCGATGGCTTCCGCGACAATCCCGATGGCACCCCGATCGCCATCGACATCGAGGTTCCCAACGGCTGGACCGACTGGATCGACGCCGTCCAGATCTCGATGGAAACGCTCCAGGAAGCCGGCCTCAACGTCAAGATGAGCACCCCCGAGGCCGCCGTCTGGACCCAGGACCTGATCGAGGGCAAGTATTCGATGACGCTGAACGCCCTGGCGGCAGCGGCCAACCCCTACTTCCCCTATATCCGCTCGTTCAACCCGGGTGATTTCGGCAAGAGCCGCTTCACGGCCCCGCATTGGGACAATCCGGAAGTGATGGACCTGCTCAACAAGTACACGCAGGTCAAGGATCCGGCCGAGCAGAAGGCGATCATGGACAAGCTCCAGCTGATCGTTGCCGAGGCGCTGCCGCTCATCCCGGTCTACAACAGCCCATCCTTCTATGAGTACAACACCAAGCGCTTCACCGGCTGGGCCGATGCGGAAAACCCGTTCATCTCGCCCGTCGTCTCCAACGCCAATCCCGGCCGCCTGCTCCAGCTCCTGGCGCTGCGTCCGGTGGCCCAGTGACGCTGAACTGACCTGAACCCGGGGCGCGCCGACGGCGCGCCCCTCCCCGCCTCGCGCGGGCACTCCAAGGAGGGAGAAGACCATGGCCTTTCTGCTGCGGCGTCTCACATTCTACATCGCCGCGTTCCTGTCGGCGGCCACGATCAATTTCTTCCTTCCGCGCATGATGCCGGGCGATCCGATCCAGATCATGTTCGCCAGCGCCGGCTCCGAGCTCTCGCTCGAAAACCTGAATGCCCTCAAGCTCACTTTCGGCTTCATCGACGCGCCGATCGGGGAACAGTACCTCGCCTATCTCAAGAGCGTGCTGACCGGCGATCTCGGCCGCTCCATCAAGTATTTCCCGCTGCCCGTCACTGAACTCCTCGCCCGCGCCCTCGTGTGGACGGTGGGCCTGGTCGGCATGGCCACGCTCTTTGCTTTCGCCCTGGGCACCATCATGGGCATCATGGCGGCCTGGCGGCGTGGCACGCTCTTCGATTCCATCGTGTCGCTCTCGGCGATCTTCTCGAGCTCGGTTCCCGCCGTCGTCGTCTCGCTGATCATGCTCTTCGTCTTCGGCTATACGCTGGGCTGGTTCCCCAACGGCTATGCCGTCGACCCGCTGCTCGATCCCGCCTGGAACTGGCAGTACATCTCGAGCGTGATCTACCACGGCACACTGCCCATGGTGACCATGATCATCGTGCTCACGGGCGGCTTCGCCGTCACCATGCGCAACAACATGATCAACCTGCTGGGCGAGGACTATATCGTCATGGGCCGCGCCAAGGGCCTGACCGACCAGCGCGTCATGTTCTGGTACGCGGCGCGCAACGCGCTCCTCCCCACCGTCTCGAGCCTCGCCATCGCCATCGGCACTGTGCTCGGCGGCTCGCTCGTCACCGAGGTCGTGTTCAACTATCCAGGCCTCGGCAACACGCTCTATCAGGCCATCATCGCCCGCGATTACCCGGTGATCCAGGGTCAGCTCCTGATCATGACCGCAGCCATGCTGCTCTCCAATTTCGTGGTGGACCTGAGCTATGTCGCGCTCGACCCGCGCCTCAAGAAGGCCTGACCGATGACGCTCCTCAAGCAACTGCTCAACAACAAGAAGGCCCTGGTCGGCCTCGCCATCCTGATCATCATCATCCTGGTGGCGATCTTCGCCCCGGTGCTCACCGAATACAGCCCCGTCAAGCGCGTCGGCCGCCCCCACCAGCCGCCCTCCTGGGAACATTGGCTGGGCACCACGCGTCTCGGGCACGATGTGTTCTCGCGCATGGTGCATGGCGCCCGCGTCTCGCTGGCCGTAGGCTTCGGCGCCGGCCTCATGATCACCATCATCGGCACCGTGCTCGGCATCATCGCCGGCTACAAGGGCGGGGTGGTCGACGAGATCATCAACTTCTTCACCAACATGGTGCTGGTGGTTCCCAACCTGCCGCTGCTCCTGGTGCTCGCCGCCTTCATCGGCCAGGCCAGCCCGCTGGTCATCGCGGTCATCCTCGCCCTTACCTCCTGGGCCTGGGGCGTGCGCGTCACCCGCTCGGAGACCCTCTCCATCCGCCAGCGCGATTTCGTCAAATCCGCCGAAATGCTCGGCGAGCCCTCCTGGCGCATCATGGCCTTCGAGATCTTCCCCAACCTCATTTCGATCGTGGGCATCAACTTCATCGGCAGCGTCATCTTCGCCGTCATCACCGAAGCGACGCTCGAATTCCTCGGGCTGGGCGATCCCAATACCGTCTCCTGGGGCATCATGCTCTATAACGCCCAGAACGCCTCGGCCCTCTCGGTCGGCGCCTGGTGGGACCTGCTGACGCCCTGTTTCGCGCTGGCGTTGCTGGGCCTGAGCCTTGCGCTCATCAACTTCGCCATCGACGAAATCGCCAATCCGCGCCTGCGCACGGGAGGCATGCTCAATCGCTGGACCCGCATGGTCCGCCTCGGGGAGGGCAAGCTGTGAGCGATCCGGTCCTTTCCATCCGCAACCTGAACATCGACTACATCGGCGCCCAGAAGGACTTCCACGCCGTCAAGGATGTCAGCTTCGACATCGCCCCGGGCGAGTTCTTCGGGCTCGCCGGCGAATCCGGGTGCGGCAAGAGCACCATCGCCTTTGCCGTCAGCCGCCTGCATCGCCCGCCTGCCCTCATCCGGGCCGGCAGCCAGATACTGGTCGGCGGCCGCGACGTGCTGACCCTGGACGATGAAGCGCTGCGCAGCTTCCGCTGGCGCGAAGTCGCCATGGTCTTCCAGAGCGCCATGAACTCGCTCAACCCGGTGCTCACCATCGAGGCGCAGTTCTACGACGTGCTGCGCGCCCACACCCGCATCTCGCGGGCCGAGGCGCGCGAGCGCGCCGCCGAACTGCTGCGGCTCGTCGACATCTCGCCTGACCGGCTCTCGGCCTATCCGCACCAGTGCTCGGGCGGCATGCGCCAGCGCATTGTCATCGCCATATGCCTGGCGCTCAATCCCAAGCTCCTCATCATGGACGAACCGACGACCGCGCTCGACGTCGTCGTCCAGCGCGAAATCCTCCAGCGCATCGACACACTGCGCAAGCAGCTCGGCTTCTCGGTGCTCTTCATCACCCATGACCTGGGCCTGATGGTACAGGTGAGCGACCGCATCGGCATCATGCTCGAGGGGGAACTGGTCGAGGTCAACGAGGCCCAGACCATTTACCACGCGCCCCGGCACGACTACACCAAGCGCCTCTGGGCCTCGATGCCCAAGCTCCATGGCGAGCAGATCCGCGAGGAGGCCCGTTCATGAGCCAAGCCACGCCCATCCTGGCGCTCGACAATGTCTCCAAGGTTTTCGGCCGCGCCGACAACCCCGTCTATGCCGCGCGCTCGGTCTCGTTCGCGCTCCGCTCCGGACGCACGCTGGCACTGGTCGGGGAATCCGGCTCCGGCAAGACCACCGCCGCCCGCCTCATCATGCGCGAATACCAGCCCGATGACGGCCAGTTGCTCTTCCGCGGCGCCGCGCTCGGCAAGGCCGACAAGCAGAGTATCGCGGCCTATCGCGCCTCCGTGCAGATGGTCTTTCAGGATCCCTTTTCCTCGCTCAACCCCGCCCACACCATCCAGTATCACCTCGAGCGCCCGCTGCGCCTGCACCATAAGCGCCTTGGCCGCGCCGAGCGCAGGGGCCTGGTCGAGGAGCTACTGGCCCGGGTCAAGCTCGATCCGGCCCTCGTCATGGCCAAGTATCCCCACGAGCTCTCGGGCGGCCAGCGCCAGCGCATCTCGATCGCGCGCGCCCTGGCGGTCAATCCGCAGGTCATCGTCGCCGACGAACCGACCTCGATGCTCGACGTTTCCGTGCGCCTGGGCATCCTCAACCTGCTCAACGACATGAAGGCACAACTGGGCCTGGCCCTGCTTTACATCACCCACGACATCGCCACGGCGCGTTACGTCGCCGAGGAGATCATGGTGATGTATTCCGGCCAGATCGTCGAATGGGGGGATATGGAAAGCGTGCTGGGCAACCCGCAGCACCCCTATACGCGCCTCCTGCTTTCGGCCGTTCCCGACCCCGACCGGCGCTTCGCCGAAACCTCAGCCGACGACGAACTCAACCGCATCGAGGTCATCCGCCGCCAATCGGCGCTGCCCCAGCCCGAAACGCTCCAGGTCGGCGCCAACCACTTCATCCGGCCGATGCCGCAGGCCTGATGGCTTGCACATTGGCCGCGAGACCATCATATGCTATACAATTCACCCTCAAATGATGGGAGTATGGCATGCAACCCGCCCTTCAGTTCGATCCGCCCGCCTCTCCCCCGCAGGGATTTGCCAGCGAGGCGGATCGCAACCGGCTCTCGCTCGTGGCGCTCAAGGCCTTCCGTCGGCTCGTTGCCGCCTGGGGCCTGACCGGCCAGCAGTCTGCGGCCCTGCTTGGCGTCTCGATCAGCACCTGGGAGCGGCTCAAGGCTGACGAACGCGGCAAGTCGCTCAGCCAGGACCAGATGATGCGCATTTCCGCGCTCACCGGCATCTACAAGGGCCTGCACCTGCTCTTTGCCGACCAGATGGCCGACCGCTGGCCCTCCCTGGTCAACCGCGCCCCGCTTTTTGCCGGCTCGAGCCCCGTCGACTCCATGATCCAGGGCGGCATCCCGCAAATGCTCGATGTGCGCCGCTACGTCGATGCGGTGCGCGGGGGCCTCTGATTGCCGCCGGACACCATCCCTGTCGTCACCGAGGCCTTTGCCAGGACCGTGCGCCTCGTCACTACCGCGCGCCTGCGCGAAGCGGTCCTGCGCCCGCTCGTCGATGACGACGAGGAGATGCGCATGCTTGCCGAGATCGAGGGCGCGACGAGCGCGCGCCTGATCGCGGAGGATCGCGGCATTTCCGGGCTCGCCGCCAACGAACTCGTCTACGACGTGCCGCACGCGCACTTCATCAACGCCGCCTTCGCCTATGCCAAGCCGCGCGAACCCAATCGCTTCAACGGCCCGCGGCGCGGCGCCTGGTACGCCGCGCTCGATGTGGCGACTTGCCTGAGCGAAGTCGGCTACCACCTGACGAACGCCCTGGCCGATGCCGGCGATTTCCACGCTGTCGTCGAATATGCCGAGATGTTCGCCAGCATGTCGGGGGAATTCGTCGACCTGCGCCAGGTTCCCGGCCATCCCGCGCTCGCCCCCGACAAGACTGCGGCCTACCCCATCGGCAACGCCCTGGCTGAGCAGGCCCGCGCAAGCGGCCTCAACGGCATCATCTATCCCTCCGTGCGCCATCCGGGCGGCACGTGTATCGCCGCCCTGCGCCCGGCCGCCGTGCAGTCGGTGCGCCAGGGCGACGTCTACCGCATGACCTGGGACGGCGCCCCCGAGCCCAGGGTGGAGGGCCCGCTGCCCTCCTGACCCGGTCGGCGCCGGTTGCCGGTTCCTAGAACACGAGCGCCCTGTGGACGCCCGTGCCCGCCATCACCCCGTCCGAGGTCGCCCAGGTAACGTTGTGCGCCGAGCGCGTGATGTCGCCGGCGGCAAACACACCGGGCACGCTGGTCTGCTTCATCTCGTTGGTCTTGACCACGCTGCCGAACATCCCGTCCTCGATCTCGCATCCCAGTTGCTGGGCGATGTCGCTGTTGAGCCGGTTGCGCGGCCCGATATAGAGCACGTTGAGCGGCAGGGTCCGCCCGTCCGCCAGGCGAATGCCTGAGAGGCCCGTGCCTTCCCCTTCCAGCCCCGCGACCGGTGTCCGCTCGATGGCGATGCCGCGCTTTTCGAGCTCGGCCAGCGTTGCCGCATCGGGCAGGTCCGCGCCGTTGAGATAATAGGTCGTCGGTCCCCATTCCGAGACCAGCATCGCCTGGTGGCTCGACATGTCGGAGGCGTAGAGCACCCCGATCTGCTGCCCTGAGAACTCGAAACCGTGGCAATAGGGGCAGATGATCACCGACTGCCCCCACCGCTCTGCGAGCCCGGGGAGCTTGGGCAGCTCGTCCGAAACGCCGTAGGCGAGAACGAGATAGCGGCTCGAAACCGTCTCGCCGCTCTCGAGCGCCACTGCGAAGATATCGCCGTCGCGCCGCGCCGTCGCCGCCTTGCCGGCGATCAGGTGCGTGGAGGGATAGGCGTCCACCTGCTCGCGCGCGATGGCCAGCATGTCGAGCGGCGAACTGCCGTCGCGCGAGAAGAAACCATGGGAATGGCTCGCGAACCGGTTGCGCGGCGCGCCCGCATCGATGATGGCGACGCTGCGCCGGGCCCGGGCGATATAGGTGGCGGCGGAAAGTCCGGCAAAACTGCCCCCGATGACAATGGCATCATGAACCATGGTGGTCCTCCAGAGTGTGCGTGCTGCCTCGTTCGAGGTAGCGTTGGTGGAAATCGGCGGCGAGCATGGCCAGCGTCACCTCGCCAAAGCGCTTGAGCAGCAGGGTTTCGGCCTCCTGAAAGGCCTCGTTGAGGGCGGAATTGACTGCCTGTTCAACGATGCATCCCGGCATCTCGGTGCGATTGCTCATGGCCAGCAGGTCCGGGCTACCGAGCGCCGCATAGATATCGCGCAGCGTCACCGCGTCGAGGTCGCAGGCCAGCGTCCAGCCGCCTCCATGCCCCTTCTCGGACTTGACGTAGCCCTCGTCGCGCAGCCCGCCCATGATGCGGCGGATGACGACCGGGTTGGTGCTCATGGCCATGGCCAGCATCTCCGAGGTCATCGGACGATCGAACTCGGCCATGTGCAGGAGGACGTGCAGGACGCCCGAAAGTCGGCTGTCGTGTTTCATGTAACTTCATATGTTACATGATTGGGCGTGCGTCAACCCCGCTCCGAAGACGGGCCGTCTCAGGCGACGAGCGGGGCCGCTATCGCCTGGGCTGCGGTGAGGATATCGGCGGGCGCCATGTGGATCTGCAGCCCGCGCTGCCCGCCATTGAGATAGACGCGCTCGTGGCCGAGCGCCGCCTCCTCGAGCGCCACGCGCACCTTGCGCATCTGCCCGAAGGGGCTGATGCCCCCGACCTTGTAGCCGGTGATGCGCTCGGCATCGGCCGGCTTCATCATCTGCGCCGACTTGCCGCCGAACGCTGCGGCGAGCTTTTTCATCGAAACCTCCCGGTCCGACGGCACGATCACGCAGACCGGCTTGTCGTCCACCAGCGCCATGAGGGTCTTGAGCACGCGCTCGGGCGCTTCGCCCAGGGCCTCGGCCGCCTGCAGGCCGATCCGGTCCGCATTGGGATCGTAGTCATAGGTCTTGACCGCGAAGGCGATACCGGCCTGTTCGAGCGCCTTGGTCGCGCGGGTGGTCTTGGACATCTGCTTCCCCGTGGCGAGATTGCTTGCCGACGAGCCATTTCACTAGGCCCATGAGCGGCAAAGAGAAAGCGCTGGATACAATGTCGCGCCCGGGGCGGGAGTTTTTGCGCGTCCGCCGCTTACAATGGGCCGCGTCCTACCCTACATCGGGGAAAGTTTTGTCTCCATCGGGGTATTCATCCATGTTCGCTTCCCGGAGCTTCCGGCTCGCCAGTTTGTTCGCTTCCATCGCCATGGTCGCCTCCATGGCCATGGTCGATCAGGCCGAGGCCCGCCGCGGCGGCAGCTTCGGGAGCCGCGGCACGCGCACGTTCCAGGCGCCCGCGCCCACCAACACTGCGCCAATGACCACCCCGCCCGTGCAGCGCACCATGACGCAGAACCCGCAGACCGGCGCCACCACGCCCGCGGCCGGCGTCGCCCAGCCGCGCGGCGGCTTCTTCGGCGGCTTTGGCGGCGCCATGCTGCGCGGCCTCATGTTCGGCGGCCTTCTCGGCCTGCTCTTCGGCGCCGGGTTCGGCGGCTTCGGCGGCATCCTCGCCATGCTCTTCCAGGTGGCCATCATCGGTGGCCTCATCTACCTGGCCATGCGCCTCTTCCGCTCGCCGCAACGACGCACGGCCACCGCCGGAGGCCCTGATTTCGCCTACGAGGCGCCGCGCGACCAGACCGCGCGCTACAATGCCGGCAACGCGGCCGGCGTCGGCTATGGCGCCAGCCGCCGCCCCGCCGACACCAACGAAATCGGCATCGGCCAGGCGGACCTCGAGGCATTCGAATCCATGCTGACCCGTGTCCAGGCCGCGTTCTCCCAGGAGAATTACGCCGCCCTGCGCACCCTCACCACGCCCGAGATGATGTCCTATCTCTCCGAGGAACTGGGCAATAACGCCACCAACGGCGTGCGCAACGAAGTCTCGGACGTGACGCTCCTGCAGGGCGATCTTTCCGAAAGCTGGCGCGAGGGCCGCACCGACTACGCCACCGCCGCCATGCGCTACTCCTCCATCGACGTCACCCGTGACCGCGTCACCGGTCGCGTGGTCGAGGGCGATGCCGACAAGGCCACCGAAGCCACGGAATTGTGGACCTTCACCCGCCCTGTCGGCGGCACCTGGCTGCTCTCGGCGATCCAGGAAGCCTGATCGCGGCAACCTCGCTTTGGCGGGGAGAGACACTCTGTCGCAGGCACAATGCCAAGGCGCCCGGTTTCGGGCGCCTTTTGCCATCTGCAGCTTTTCGCGCGCCGCACGTCGCTTCGCGGTTTCGCACTCTGCTTGCCGAATAAACTGGCCGTTAATGTAAATCCGCTGATTATGCAGTGGAGAGAATGACTTCACATCGACGTGCGGGGGCGGTCGCGAAACTTAATTAGCCGGTAATATTAGTTGCCGAACTACTAATTGCGTCTTCTGCGAGACCTACCGAACCCAATCGCCACGTGCTTCATGACTCGCCGCGTCGGATAGTTGTAAGCCGGGCAAGACCCCAGAGGGTCGTGTATCGGCGCTGAGTGTGAGTACCGAGTACAATGCGCCTCGCCATTGGTATTATTGTAGTTATTGCATCCGTGATCGGCGGTTATGCTGCGATGGGTGGGCACCTTGAAGTGCTCGTTCAGCCTTTCGAAGCCCTGATCATCCTTGGCGCCGCCTTCGGCGCCTTCATCATCGGCAATACCGGGCCGGTGCTCAAGCAGTGCGCCGGCATCTTCGGAACGCTGGTGCGCGGGCCGCGCTACAACAAGGCGGCCTATGTCGAACTGCTCGGCCTCCAGTACAGCATCTTCAAGCTGGTGCAGTCCAAGGGCATGCTGGCGCTCGAGCCGCATATCGAAAACCCCAAGGACTCCTCGCTCTTCGCCCAGTTCCCCAAATTCGCGGCCAACCACCATGCCGTCGAGTTCATGTGCGACTACCTGCGCATGGTCACCCTGGGCACCAACAACGTCCACGAGATGGAAGCGCTCATGGACGAGGAACTTGAAACCCACCACCAGGAAAACCACCGCGTGGTCAACGCCATCCAGGCCCTGGCCGACGGCACGCCGGCCCTCGGCATCGTCGCCGCCGTGCTCGGCGTGATCAAGACCATGGGCTCGATCAGCGAGCCGCCCGAAGTGCTCGGCCACATGATCGGCGGCGCTCTGGTGGGCACGTTCCTGGGCGTGTTCGTCGCCTATGCCTTCTTCGGCCCGATGGCTCAGGCCCTGCGCAACATCTACGAGGCCGAAGCCAAGTACTTCCTTTCCATGAAGGTCGGCCTGCTCGCCCACATCTCGGGCAACCCGCCGGTCATGGCCATCGAATTCGCCCGCAAGATGCTGATGTCCGAAGATCGTCCGAGCTTCTCGGAGATCGATGAAGCGACCGCCAACCTTCAGGCCGCGGCCTAATCTCGGGATACCCAAGCTATGGCCGGCTACGACCAACCTATCATCATCAAGAAGGTCAAGAAGGGCGACCACGCCCATCATGGCGGCGCCTGGAAGATCGCCTATGCCGACTTCGTGACGGCCATGATGGCCTTCTTCCTCCTGCTCTGGCTGATCAGCATGACCACGCCCGAGCAGAAGAAGGGCCTGTCGGACTATTTCGCGCCCAGCAAGGTCAGCGAGAGCACGAGCGGCGCCGGCGGCTTCATGGGCGGCCGCGCGCTCGACCCCGAAGGCGCCAAGATGGCCGGCCCCTCGCCCAACCAGCGCGAAGTCGTCGCCACGCCGCCCCCGAGCACGCGCCAGGGCAACGACATGGCTGCCATTTCCGGCCTCGACGGCCAGAAGGGCAAGACCGAGGAAACCCGCACGTCCCAGGTCGACATCAAGGCCAAGGACGAACTCGCCTTCAAGAGCGCTGCCGCCAGCATCCGCCAGGCCTGGCAGGCCATGCCCGACATTACCAAGATCCAGGACAACCTGCTGCTCGAGGAGACCCCGGAAGGCCTCAACATCCTGATCGTGGACCAGGAAGGCCGCCCGATGTTCCCGGAAGGCTCGAAATATCCCTTCGAGCTGACCCGCAAGGCCATCGCCGCCATCGCCCCGATTCTCCAGCAGCAATCCACCCAGGTGACCGTTTCCGGCCACACCGCTGCGGGCGGCAACTATCCCAACGAGCACTACGGCCCCTGGCAGCTCACCAGCGACCGGGCCAATGTCGTGCGCGAGATCCTGGCCGAGTTCGGGCTTTCGGACGACCACATCAGCTCGGTCGCCGGCCGCGCCACCGCCGAGCCGCTCTTCCCGAACGATCCGTACCTGGCGGCCAACGAGCGCATCAAGATCACGCTCCTGCACGAGCCGCCCCCGGTCCCGGCGGGCATGACACCCTGATCCAATCGGACGCCGTCGCCAGGAGCGACGGCGTTTCACTTTGCGCTCCCGCTTGACCGGCCCAATGTTCTTGTTATGTTCTCATGCAGGATCATCGGGAGCCACCTCGCGATGGCGAGCCAAGCCAGCCCTCCGCAAGCCAACATCCTCCATGCCGACCTCGATGCCTTCTATGCCTCGGTCGAGCAGAAGCTGAACCCGCAGCTGCGTGGCCGCCCGATCGCGGTGGGTGGCGGGGTGGTGCTTGCGGCCTCCTACGAGGCCAAGGCCTTCGGCGTTCATGGCGGCATGCCGGGCCGCAAGGCGCGCGAGCTCTGCCCCGGCCTCATCTTCGTGAACGGCCATTTCGAGCAGTACCAGGAGCTCGGCGACGCCGCGATCCGCGTCCTCGAGGACTTCACACCCCTGGTCGAGCGCATCTCGATAGACGAGGCCTTCGCCGACGTCTCCGGAACCGAGCGACTCTTCGGCCCACCCATCGCCATAGCGCAGACCGTCCGGCAGCGCGTCCGCGACGAGCTGGGCCTGCCCATCTCGGTCGGCATCGCCCGCACCAAGCATCTGGCCAAGATCGCCTCCCAGGTCGCCAAGCCCGATGGGCTGGTCCTGGTCGACCCGGCGGGCGAGATCGAGTTTCTCCACGCCCTGCCGGTCGAACTGATGTGGGGCGTGGGGCCCGTCACCAGCCAGCGCCTGGCCGAAAAGGGCATCCGCACCATCGGTCAGCTGGCCGAAATGCCCGGCAAGTCGCTCGAACGGCTGATCGGGCATGCGGCGGGCGAAAAGCTCACCGCCCTCGCCTGGAACCAGGATCCCCGATTGATCGAGACCCGGCGCCGCGCGCGTTCGGCCGGGGCGCAATCGGCGCTCGGGCGCCGGCCCTTTGTCGAATCGGTCTTCCGCCCCACCCTGCGTCACCTCGCCGACCGCATCGGCTCGCGCCTGCGCGCCAAGTCGCTGGCCGGGCGTACCATCACCGTGCGCGTGCGCTTCGCCGACATGCGCGCCGTGACCCGCGCCGCCACCCTGCCCGCCCCCGTGGCCGCCACCGCCATCCTCGCCGAAATCGCCGAAAGCCTCGTCTGGCAGGTCCGCGAGGAATTACCCTCCGAGCGCTTCATCTCGCTCCTCGCCATCTCGGTCTCCCATCTCGAGAAGCACCCGCTGCTCCAGCTCGAACTGCCGCTCGGCCTTGGCGACGAGCAATCGCGCCCCGGCACCGCCCGCGGCAAGGGACGCTGGATCGCCGACAGGGCGCTCGACGCGGTGCGTGACCGATTCGGCTGGGAAGCCATCGGCTATGGCTCGGCGCTGTTCGAAGGCTCGCGCTCCGTTCCCGACGCCTTCCGCGAACTGGCCGAACGCGACCTCTTCTAGCGCCCCTGGCAGCTTGCAGGACCACGCCGCCCCCCGGCTCTGCGCTCCGCTCCGCGATGTGATCGTTATCATCGATCAACTGACCGCCACGCGCCCTAAGTGACCGGAAAACCACACCAAAAATGCTTCGCCACTTGCCCGTTGACGAATGGTCGGTAAGCGACCAGCTATGACGCCGTATCGAGTGTTTGGGGGCTCGCCGGAGGACGGCAGCCATGACTCAAGACCGGGACAAAAGTGCCGGACGGTTGCGCCCGGTACTCGCAAGGATCGGTTGGGCGGCTATCGCCGTCCTGCTGTTGCTGATCATCGGCTGGCTCGAAATGTCCCAGCCGGTGCGTGCCGCAAGCGGGTCGGAAGCGGAGGCGCCTCCACGGATGACCGCATCGCCTGCGTCACTAGACTGCTAGATGGGACAGCACCCGGGCCTCGCCTGCGCGAGGGCCGGGTGTTTTTTCAGGTGGGTCTTGTCCGCAGCGCCGTGAGCGAGGCCGCCGTTCCCGCCGCCAGCAGCACGATGAGGATCCCGCCCGAAAGCAGTGCCGCCGCCACGCCCCAGCTCGCCGCGATGGCGCCGCCCAGAACCGGAGCGGCCAGCATCGTGGCGGTAATCACCGCCTCGCTCGCCGCCGAGGCGCGCGCCATCACCGCCGATGGCACCCGCCTCTGCATCAACACGCGGAACGGCACGGTCATCATCGCGGTGGCCCCACCCATCGCCGCCAGTATGAGGAGGAACGGCGCCAGCGGCATCGTCCAGCCGTTGAGCGCCCAGAGCGCGACCCCGATCGTCGCCAGTCCCGAGATGGAAGCGGCAAGCACCATCAGCCGCAGCGGTTGCCCGCCCGAGAGGCGCCCCGCCAGCAGCGCCCCGGCGATGCCGCCGCCCCCCGAAGCCGCAACGCTCATTGCAAAGCCGCCCTGCCCCAGCCCGAAGAGTTCGGCGACCAGTCCCAGCTGGCTGTCGTAGAGAAAGAACGAAAAGAACGCGCCGGCGGCAAACAACAGCGCCACCATCAGCAGCCGGTCCCGCTGGAACACCGCAAACCCCGCCAGAAAACCGCCGCCTGCAACCTCGGGCGCCTCGGCCCCGTTCCGGGCCCTCCCCACCAGCGGCAGGCAGGCTAGTGCCGCCAGGAGCGAAAGGCAGGCATTGATCGCGATCACTCCGCTGAAGGGCAGCATCGTCAGCAGCACCCCGCCAATGGCCGGACCGGCCACCTTGGCAGTCTGGTTCAACCCATGATGGAGCCCGTTGACCGCTCCCAGGTCACGGTCTTCGGTCACACGCTGGATCATGGCCAGCCGGGCCGGGGCAAAGGCGGAATCGACGCAGGACCTTAGGAACACTACGCCCAGCAGCACCTCCGTATTGGGCGCGGCCAGCACCATCGCGGTCGTCGCCGCCCGCCCGAGATTGGCGAGCAGCATCGCCCCGCCCGGATTGCCGCGATCCACCCAGCTCGCCAGGAGCGGTCCGACCAGCGCATAGGGTAGCGCCAGGCAGACGGCGAAGCCGGCCAGCGCCATCGGCCCCTCGCCCCACATGAAGACGAGCAGCGAGAGGATTGCCACGTAATCCACCCAGTCAGCCAGGTCCGCCGGGAGCGACACCGCCAGCAGCCAGCGCTGTGCGCCATCGCGCAGGAATGCATACGATCCGCTCATGTATCTACCCGGACTGGACAAGCCTGAGCCAGAAATTGCACAATCGGCCGTTGCGCGAAAATGAAACCTCGCCAGCCTTACATGAGGAATTTTCATGCCTCTGGATCGTACTAGCCTGCCGCCGCTCGCCACCCTGCAAGCCTTCTGCGCCATCGCGCGGACCGGCGGGTTCGGCAAGGCTGCCCAGGAGCTGCACCTCACCCAGACGGCTATCAGCCACCAGATCGCCCAGCTGGAGGAATGGGTCGGCGCCCGCCTCTTTGATCGTGGCCGTCGCGGCGCGGTGCCGACCGCGCTCGGCCAGCGCCTCCTGCCCGAGATCACCCGGGCTCTTTCAGGGCTCGAAACCGCCCTCTGGTCGGCACGCTCGCAGGCGACTTCGCCCTCGCTATCGCTCTCGGTGACGCCCGAATTCTTCACCCAATGGCTCAGCGCCCGCCTGCCCGAGTTCTACGAGGCCTATCCAAGGGTCGAGATGCGCATGACGGTGAGCTACCAGGTGCCGGACCTTTCGCCGGGCGGCACCGACCTCGCCATCTGGCTGGGCACCGCCGGCCCCGAGGTCATGAGCGAGCCCTTCTGGCGCGACGAGGAGTTCGTCGTGTGTTCGCCCGAGCTGGCCAGACGCCTGCCCAAACGCCAGGCGCTGCGCGCTGCTCCGCTGCTCAGCTACAGGGGCGCCCGCCATACCGCGCTCGATTGGCTGCGCTGGTACGAGCAGGGCCTTGCCCTGCCCGAGGATGCCGACACCGCCGCCTTCACCCGCGAAATGCAGCGCGCCATCGTCGACGGCCCGGAATACGCCGCCTTTCCCGAGATGCTCGAAGCCTGCCGGCAGGGCGCCGGCTTCGCCCTCGTGCGCAGTTCCCTGGTCGAGGACGACCTCGAGCGCGGCACGCTGGTCCGCTGCTTCGTCGAAAGCATGCCGGCCGCCGTCAACTATGCCCTGAACTACCGCCCGGGTGCGCTGGATGCGCCCGCGGCCAGGTGCTTTCGCGACTGGCTCCTGGCTAGCGCCAGAACGCCTTGAGCGTGTCCGGGGTGTGCATGTTGCCGTAAAGGTACTGCCAGAACTCGGCCCGGCGTTCGCGCGGCACCGTCTTCCACACGTCGTGCACCGCCATGTCGCCGCACCAATAGGCATAGACGAAGGGCGCGCGCAGTCCGTGGCGGAGGAACCCGAGCCGCGAGGCCGTGGTCGCCACGTCCATGTAGCCGGTCTCGGCATTGGCCGCGGCGATCTCCTCGATCGACTTGCCCTCCACGTGGTGCATCCAGGCCGCATTGCACCGCAGCGCCCCGCGCAGGCGCTGCAGCGCCACCGCCAGCTCGTCCTCGGGCGTTTCCACCCAGTCGATGAAGAAGAGGCCGTTATCGGCAATGCCTTCGAAAAGCGCGCTCGAAGCCGAGCTGGTCACCACCTGGCCGCCGTCGAGCGGCATCTTGCCCTCTGCCACATAGCGCTGGCGCAGCGCCAGATGCACCAGGTGCCCCGGGAACGCCTCGTGCGTCGCCAGGTGCTTGAGGGCGTAGATGGTATAGGGGTGGTCGAGATTGAGCAGCAGCTTGCGGCCCGGATAGTCGCAATAGGCCGAGAACGGCACGCCGCGCACTTCGTCCGGCTCGAGCCAGTCGTCGCCCATTTCGTACATGGTCGCGCTGACCTTGGCGCGCGCATCGGCGGTCAGCTTGCGCATGGTGTCGAGCACCTGCTCGCGCGGCACGCGCACATCGGCTTCCCACCGGCGCACGTCGCTGCCCAGGTCTTGCCCGCCATAGCCGATCTCGCCAAGCTTTTCGGCGATGATGGCGCGGTAGCCATCGAGCGTCGCCTCGTCCACCTTCTGGGTCGAGACGCGGATCTGCCGGCGCACGCGGTCGGCAAAGGAAATGTCCTTTTCAGCGAAGGTCGTCACCAGCGCCAGGAGCGAGTCGATCATTTCGCTGACATAGGCGCGGCGCAGGTCGCTCTCGGCCTCGCCCGGCACGCGCGCCAGCAGCGCTTCGAGTGCGTCGGTGGCTTCGTCATAGTCGCGCAGCGCCGCCGGCTCGACCTCGGCCACCGCCACCGGAATGAGCCCTTCCTTGTCCAGGAAACCGTCGCTGCGAGGCGTCGAGCGGTAAAGCTTGTCGATGCCGGCGGTGAGGCGGGCGAGTTCGTTTCCGAGTTTCATGGGGGGACTCACAGTCACTTGCGGTAGTTAGGCGCCGGCAACTTGGGCCAGATGCACCTTCGGTGCAAGATGAGATTGTCGCGGCTTGTCCTTGCCGCGCCCGCCTGCCAGTGTGCCCCCGACGAGGAATATGATGACCGAACACAAGCCGATCGTGGGTGGCGGCCCCAAGAAGGTTCTCTACACTCTGGCAACCGTCTCGCGCATCGGGATCGGCAAGGCCGCCAAGGCGCTTACGGCCAAAAATACCTGCAAGGCCTGCGCCTATGGCATGGGCGGCCAGATGGGCGGCATGACCAACGAGCTGGGCGAGTTTCCCTCGGTCTGTAACAAGTCCGTGCAGGCCCAGTCCACCGACATCCAGCCCGCCATCCCCCACCAGGTCTTCGCGCACCCGATCCCCGATCTCATGGAACTGACGGGCCGCGAGATGGAGCGCCTGGGGCGCCTGGGCAACCCCATCGTCAAGGCGAAGGGCAGTGACCGGTTCCGCGAGGTCACCTGGGACTACGCTCTCGACCTTGCCGCTTCGCGCCTGCGCGCCATCGCGCCCGAGCGTTCGTTCTTCTATTCGTCCGGGCGCTCGTCCAACGAGGCCGGCTTCATCTTCCAGCTCCTCGCCCGGACCTACGGCACCAACAACGTCAACAACTGCTCCTACTATTGCCACCAGGCCACCAGCGAAGGTCTGGCCACCACCATCGGCAAGGGCACGGCCACCGTCGAGCTGGCCGACCTCAAGGGCGCCGACCTCATCTTCGTCATCGGCGCCAATCCTTCCTCCAACCACCCGCGCTTCATCCATATGCTCAAGGCCTGCCGGGACCGGGGCGGGGAGGTCATCGTCATCAACCCGGCGCGCGAGCCCGGCCTGGTCAGGTTCGCTGTTCCCAAGAGCCCCGGCTCCATGCTGGCGGGCGGCACCGAGATCGCCTCCTGCTTCCTCCAGCCACGCATCGGCTCGGACATTGCGTTCCTCAAGGGCATCGCCAAGGCCGTCATCGAGATGGGAGCGCAGGACAGCGCCTTCCTCGCCGCCCATGCCGGCGGCTGGGAGGCCTTCGCGGCAGACCTCGACACCCTCTCCTGGGAGACGATCGTTGCGGCCTGCGGCATCGCCCGGGAGCGCATCGAGGATGTGGCGCGCCGCTACGCCGCTTCCCGGAGCACCGTCTTCGCCTGGGGCATGGGCATGACCCATCACCTGCACGGCACCGCCAATGTCGAGGCCATCGCCAACCTCGCCATCCTGCGCGGCATGCTCGGCAGGCCCCATGCCGGCCTCCTCCCGCTCCGCGGTCATTCCAACGTCCAGGGCATCGGCACCATCGGGGTCAAGCCGGTGCTGGCCGAGGATGTGCTGGCGCGCATGGAAGAGGCCTTCGGCGTGCGTTTCCCCGCCCAGCGGGGCCTCGACTCCATGGGGTGCATCGAGGCCGCGCACCGGGGCGAGGTCGATGCTGCCGTCATCATGGGCGGCAACCTCTATGGCGCCACCCCCGACACCGCCTTTGCCGAGGAAGCCCTTTCCCGCATCGGGTTCAAGCTCTTCCTCACCACCACCCTCAACCAGGGCCACGTCCACGGCCTGGGCGAGGGCGAGACCCTCATCCTGCCGGTAACCGCGCGCGACGAGGAATGGGAGCCCACCACCCAGGAATCCATGTTCAACTTCGTCCGCCTCTCCGATGGCGGCATTCGCAGGCTCGGAAACGTGCGGCCCGAAAGCGCCATCCTGTGCGAATTGGGCGAGCGCATCCTGCCCGGTTCACCGGTGCCCTTCGCCCAGCTGCGCCGGCACGCCAGGATCCGCGATGCGATCGCCAGAACGATCCCCGGCATGGAGCAGCTCGCCGACATCGAAGTGGCCCGCCGCGAGTTCCACATCGCCAACCGCGTCCTCCACACGCCGCGCTTCGGCACGCCCGACGGCAAGGCCCACCTCGTGCCGACGCCCATGCCGACCCTGGCGGACACCCCGCTCCGGCTCGCCACCGTGCGCAGCGAGGGCCAGTTCAACACCATCATCTACGAGGAACGCGACAGCTACCGGCACGGCGCCGGCCGCGATGCCCTCTTTCTCAACCGCGACGACATGGCCGCCTTTGGTCTCAGCGAAGGCCAGCGCGTGCGCGTCACTTCCCGGACCGGCGCCATGGAGGCCACCGTCGTTTCCTTCGACCTGCCGGCAGGCAGCGCCCTGGCCTATTACCCGGAGGCCAATGTCCTGGTGGATACCGGCATCGACCCGCGCAGCCGCACCCCCGCCTTCAAGTCGGTCGGCATCAGCGTCGCGCCCCTTCCCGGCTGACCGGCGAAAATAATCCGTCCTTCCCCGTCCGAACGGAGAGTGACAGGCGCGTTTGCCTGGGGTCTTTGCGGCCGATCTGTCCAGCATCGCACCGTGAGAGGCACACATGTCCACTTTCCTCAGGATCGCAGCGCTCGCCGCAACGCTCGCCGCCATGCCGCTTCCCGGCCTCGCCCAGGATGGTGGGCTGCCCGGCGGCGCCTCCCAGCTCCAGGAAACCTATGACGACTGGCAGGTGACCTGCTCATCCCAGGGCGAACGCACCCTGTGCGCCATGGCGCAGAGCCAGATCGACGGCCAGAGCCGCCAGCGCGTGCTCGCCATCGAGATCAACGCCATCAGCGGCGAGAGCGCATCGGGCGTCCTGTTGCTGCCCTTCGGCCTTGCCCTGGCCCAGCCCGTGGCGCTCCAGGTCGATGAAGGTGCCGGCACCGGCCCGCTGGCCTACCGCACCTGCCTGCCCGCCGGTTGCCTCGTGCCCCTGGCCTTCGACGGCGGCATGGTCGGCGCGTTGCGCGCCGGCACGGCCCTCAAGGTCGCGGCCATCGCCGATGGCGGCAAGCCGGCCAATTTCTCCGTTTCGCTCAAGGGCTTCAGCAAGGCCCTCGATCGCGTCGCGAGCCTCGCGCGCTAGCCGCGCCAATTGCGAACACAACGAGAACATGCCCTAATGCCGGACCCGTTTGCCGATCAGGATGATTCGCGTTGCCGGCACGATCCAGGACCCGGACCATAACCATGAGCGAGGCGCGCCGCATCTGGCTGCGCGCCCAGAGGCTCGATGAAGCCGCCCCCTTTGGCGACGGCCCCGCCGCCACGCGCCTCGCCACCGAGCACCTGGGCTACGTCCAGATCGACACCATCAACGTCATCGAGCGCAGCCACCACCACATCCTCTTCACCCGCATCCCCGGCTACCGGCGCGAGGATCTGCGCGCCGCCCAGAGCCAGGACAAGAGCGTCTTCGAGTACTGGACGCACGCACTCTCCTACGTCCCCACGCGCGACCTCGTCTATTTCCTGCCGGACATGAAGCAGCACAAGCTCACGCCCAGCCGCTGGTATGCCGACGCCAACCCCGACGACCTGCGGCGCATGCTGCGCACCATCCGCAGGGACGGCGCCATTTCGATCCGCGATATCGACGATGACGAACTCGTCGAGAAGGATCATCCCTGGGCCAGCCGCAAGCCCTCCAAGCGCGTCCTCCAGCTCGGGTTCTACAATGGCGACCTGACCATTTCCGAGCGCAACGGCATGGTCAAAACCTACGAGCTGATGGACCGCCACTTCACCTGGAACCGTCGCCCGCGCCCGGCCACCGACAAGCAGGTGAGCGCCTATTTCCTCGATCGCGCCCTGCGCAGCCAGGGCCTGGTCAGCCTGGATTCGGTGGCCTACATGAACGCCCCGCGCAAGCCGGCGATCAGGGAACTCATCGAGAGCCGCCTGCGCCGCAAGCTCCTGGTGCCGGTCGAGATCGCCGGGCTCGAAAAGCCCGTCGCCTATTACGCCGCGCCTGAAACTCTCGACACCCTGCCCGAGGAGCCGGCCGCCCTCACCCACATCCTCTCCCCCTTCGATCCGCTGATCATCCAGCGCAAGCGCACCAGCGCCATTTTCGGGTACGATCACATCTTCGAAGCCTACGTACCCAAGGCCAAGCGCAGGTTCGGCTACTTCACCCTGCCCGTGATCGTGGGCGAGGACATCGTGGCCGCCATCGACCTCAAGACCGACCGTGCCGGGCGAAAACTCCTCGTCCAGAGCTGGACCTGGGTCGGTCCGGGCGAAGCCTCCCGCCACAAGCAGCCCATCGAGGAGGCGCTCGATCGCTTCACCGCTTTCCAGCTCGGCGACTAGGGGCGCGCCGCCGGAACTCCCACGCGCGGGCAGGCGTTGATTCCCACGGGCACGGGATTCCCTCCCCGCCCGTCATTTCCAACCCGCGAGGGAGGCGGAAGATGAAAGTCAAAGACGTTATGCACCAGGGCGCGACCTGGTTCGGCCCCGACACCAGCATCCGCGAAATCGCGCGCGCCATGCGCGACCAGGATATCGGCGCGGTGCCGATCGGCGAGAACGACCGGCTGATCGGCATGGTGACCGACCGCGACATCGTATGCCACGGCCTCGCCAACGGGCGCGACCTCGACCAGATGGTGGCGCGCGACGTCATGAGCGGCCCCATCCTCTACTGCCGCTCGGACGAAGACCTCGATGACGCCGCCCATTTCATGGAGATCAAGGGCGTGCGGCGCCTGCCGGTGATCGACACCAACAAGCGCATGGTGGGCATGCTCTCGCTTGGCGACATCGCGGCCTTTGCGACCCGCGACATGTCCGGCCAGGTCATCGAGGCGGTGAGCGCCCACCACGCCTGAATGCGAAAACGGCGCCCCGCGAGGGACGCCGTCTTCAAGCCTTGTCTGGATCGATCCGCTTAGTTGAAGCGGTAGCGCAGCGTGCCGCGCACTTCGTGGATCCAGTTGTTGTTGATGTTGTAGGCGTTGGTCATGTTCGGCGGCGTGTTGCCGATGGTCGGCAGGTAGACGCCGCGATAGCCCACATCGGCAACCATGGCGCCCATGTCGTAGGTCACGCCGGCCATCACGGCCCCGGCCGCCTCGAAGCCGTCGCCCCAGGCCCAGGCCGTGCCGTCGGCATTGTTGACCGTCGTATCGACCCATGCACCGCCCAGGCCCGCGCCGACATAGGCGCCGAAGCCGCCGGCCGAGCTCGAAAGACCCGAGAAGTTGAAGTCGTAATAGACGTTGGCGAGCGCCAGGCCGCCGCGCAGGTTGGCCTTGCGGCCATTGGCGAAGGCGAGGCCCGTGTTGTTGAGGTAATCGAGCGTGACGTCGGCGCGCAGGCCGTTGCCCGCTTCGTAACCGAAGCCGGCGCCCAGGCTGTAGCCGTAGCCCTTGTCGTTAACGTCCATGCCGCAGGCGCAGACGTTTTCAAGGTTGCGAGCCCACCACAGATTGGCGCCCGCGCTGCCGCGCAGATAGAAAGACCCGGCGACACCGTAGTCCACATTGGGCACATCGATGACTGGCGGATAGTACGGCATATCAGCGGCCCGCACTGGGCCGATGGCGAGGGTGGCTACTGCCACCATGACCAATGCGATCAGCTTGCGCATTTTTCTTCGAATCCTTCGTAAGTGCCACGACGCAGTCGTTTCGAAGGGGACTATGCGGAGATTTTCTTAAAGCGGGCTTAACCTTAGCGCTTAACCCTAATGAAATCCTGCAGGGCGCGGATGCCGGTGCATCCACGCCCATCCGCCCGGCACTTGGGCGGGGGATCGGGTCAGGCGACCTGACGGATGACGCTGGTGATGTCTTCCACGATCGAGGCGACGAGATTCTTGTCGTCCGCCTCGCCCATCACGCGAATGACGGGCTCGGTGCCGGACTCGCGGATCACCAGCCGGCCGGCTGCGCCCAGCCTGGCGCGGGCCGCCTCGATCACCTCGACCACCTTCTTGTTCTCGAGCGGCTTGCCCTGCCCGTAGCGCACGCTCTGGAGCAGTTGCGGCACGGGCTGGAAGCGCGAGCAGATCTCGGAAACCGAGCCGCCCGTCTCCTTGACCACCGAGAGCAGTTGCAGCGCGGCCACCAGGCCATCGCCGGTAGTCGTGAAGTCCGAAAGGATGATGTGGCCCGACTGCTCGCCGCCGACATTGAAGCCCTTGGCGCGCATGGCTTCAAGCACGTACCGGTCGCCCACCTGCGTGCGCTCCAGCCCCAGGCCAAGCGTGGTGAGATAACGTTCGAGCCCGAGATTGGACATGATCGTGGCCACGATCCCGCCGCCCTGCAGCTGGCCGCGGGCCAGCCAGGATGCGGCGATCACCGCCATGAACTGGTCCCCGTCCACCACCGTGCCGTTCTCGTCCACGATGATCACGCGGTCGGCGTCGCCATCGAGTGCGATCCCGACGTCGGCGCGCAGCTCGCGCACCTTGGCCGCCACCGCTTCGGGCGCGGTGGAGCCCACCTTGTGGTTGATGTTGAAGCCATCCGGCTCGACGCCGATGGTGAAAAGCTCCGCGCCCAGTTCCCAGAGCGCGGTGGGCGCGACCTTGTAGGCGGCGCCATTGGCGCAATCGAGCACCACGCGCAGGCCCGACAGGTCCGTGCGCTTGGGCAGCGTCCGCTTGGCGTATTCGATATAGCGCGTGCGCGCCTCTTCGTCGCGATAGGCGCGCCCGATGCCTCGCCCCTGCTGCAGGCGCGGCGTGAGATCGGTGTTCATCAGCTCTTCGATCTGGGCTTCCACCTCGTCGGAGAGTTTGTAGCCATCCGGCCGGAAGAGCTTGATGCCGTTGTCGTCGAACGGATTGTGGGAGGCCGAGATCATCACGCCCAGATCCGCCCGCAGGGATTGGGTGAGCATCGCCACGGCCGGCGTCGGCATCGGTCCGAGCAGGAACACGTCCATGCCCACCGCGGTGAACCCCGCCGTCAGCGCCGTCTCGATCATGTAGCCGGAGCGTCGCGTGTCCTTGCCGATCACCACGCGATGACGGTAATCGCCACGCTGAAAGGCAATGCCGGTGGCCATGCCGACCTTAAGCGCCAGTTCCGGCGTCAGTTTCTTGCCGTTGGCCAACCCACGAATGCCATCGGTGCCGAAATATTGTCTCGCCATGTACTCGCCCACATCGGTTCGCGCGGCCGCAATATAGCGCCGCACCATCCCCCTACAACAGAATGTAATCGAGGTTATTAACGCAGGATCGGGGCAAAATCAGGGAGTAGTGGCGGCCTCGCCCGCAACGAAAAGGCCGCCCCGAAGGGCGGCCCTGTGTTTCTTTAGCTGCCGGGCTGGGGCTCGAGGCCCGAATCCGGCTCCGGCCCCGGGCGCTTGCGCACCGACTTGCCGGCCGAGGGAACGCCCGTCGACTTGGGGGCGGTGTCCGAGTCGCTTTCGCGGAACGGGCTCTGCCCGTTCATCAGCCCGCGGATCTCGTCGCCCGTCAGCGTCTCGTATTCGATCAGCGCCTTGGCGATGGTGTGCAGGTCATCGATGTATTCGCGAATGACCTTCTGGGCGGTGCCGTAGCCCTCTTCCACGAAGCGCTTCACTTCCGCATCGACGAGCTGCTGGGTCTCGTCGGACAGGTGCGTGTTGCGCTGCATCATCGAGCGGCCCAGGAACACTTCGTCCTGCGCGTCGCCATAGAGCAGCGGGCCGAGCTTGTCCGACATGCCGAATTCGGTGGCCATGGCCCGGGCGAGCCCGGTGGCCATCTTGATGTCGGCCGAAGCGCCCGAGGTCACCTTGTCGTAGCCGAAGATCTCTTCCTCGGCCACGCGGCCACCCATGGCGACGGCGAGGTCGGCGTAGCACTTCTGGCGGGTCAGCGACACCTGGTCCTTTTCGGGCAGGCGCATCACCATGCCCAGCGCACGGCCGCGAGGGATGATCGTCGCCTTGTGGATCGGGTCGGACCCTTCCATCTTGATGGCGAGGAGAGCGTGGCCGGCCTCATGGTAGGCGGTCAGCTTCTTCTCTTCCTCGGAGATGGCGAGCGTCCGGCGCTCGGCGCCCATCATGAGCTTGTCCTTGGCGTCCTCGAATTCGGCCATGGTGACGAAGCGCTTGTTGCGCCGCGCCGCCAGCAGCGCGCCTTCGTTGACGAGGTTCATCAGGTCCGCGCCCGAGAAACCCGGGGTACCGCGCGCCAGGACCTTGAGGTCCACGTCGGGAGCCAGCGGCACCTTGCGCACGTGCACCTTGAGGATGCGCTCGCGCCCGGTGACATCGGGATTGGGAACGACGACCTGGCGGTCGAAGCGGCCCGGACGCAGCAGCGCCGGGTCGAGGACGTCCGGACGGTTGGTCGCAGCGATCAAGATGATGCCTTCATTGGCCTCGAACCCGTCCATCTCGACCAGCAGCTGGTTGAGGGTCTGCTCGCGCTCGTCGTTACCGCCGCCCAGGCCCGCGCCACGATGGCGGCCCACGGCGTCGATTTCGTCGATGAAGATGATGCACGGGGCATTCTTCTTGGCCTGGTCGAACATGTCGCGGACGCGGCTCGCGCCGACGCCGACGAACATTTCGACGAAGTCCGAACCGGAAATGGTGAAGAACGGCACATTGGCTTCGCCCGCGACCGAACGCGCCAGCAGCGTCTTACCCGTACCCGGAGGGCCCACCAGCAGCACGCCGCGCGGAATGCGTCCGCCCAGGCGCTGGAACTTGCCCGGATCGCGCAGGAATTCGACGATTTCCTCGAGGTCCTGCTTGGCTTCGTCCACGCCCGCCACGTCCTCGAACGTGACCTTGCCCTGCGTTTCGGTCAGCAGCTTGGCGCGCGACTTGCCGAAGCCCATGGCGCCGCCACGGCCCCCACCCTGCATCTGCCGGATGAAGAAGAACCACACGCCGATGATGACGATGAACGGCAGCCAGGACGAGAGCAGGATCGACCAGAACGGGCTCCCCTCGGCGGCCTTGGCCGTGATCGAGACGCCGCGCTGTTCCAGCCGCGGCACGATATCGGCGCCGGCCGGAATGACGGTCTCGAACTTGGAGCCGTCGCTCAGCGTACCCGAAACAACGTTGTCGGTGATGGTGACGGACGAAACCTTGCCCGCGTCCACATCGCTCACGAACTGGCTGTAGCTCCTGTCGGCCACCGAAATCGAGCGGGTCGACGATTGAAAGACCTGGAACAGGCCCATCAACATGAAGAGGATAACCAGCCAGATGGCGAAGTTCCGAAAATTGCCGTTCATAAAATCCTGTCCCGGATGGCCGGCTGTTGGGAGGAGCCGGAAGATAGGCCGAATGTAAGGCCAGCAATTGGGCGTTACAAGGGCATGCGGTCCAGCCACTATGCCGCTTTTCGGTTAATGCGCAGTCACGTGTGCTTGTTGCTTCTATTCTGTAAGAAAAGTCACCCTGATGCGCTCGTCGAACGCATGGGTCCCCAGGGAAAGTACCTTGTCCTGGCCATCCACGACCATGGGCGAGGTCCGGATCGCCTCCATGGGCGCTGTGATGCGGAACCCGAAGAGTTCCTCCAGGTGACGGCGCTGCCAGTATTCGGCCGGCACCACCGCCAGCCCGGCGGCCGATGACAAGTTCGCGATGAGGAACCGCTGGTCCCAGACGAACTCGGTCTGGGGGTCCAGCCGCATCTTGGGGAGCGAGGTCCGCCCCGGCTCGCGCGCCACCGAAATGATCCCGCCCGCATTGCGCACCACGCAGCCGAGCACGGTGCGTGTTTTTGACACGTCCCCCGCCACCAGCGCTTCGCGCAGCCGTTCGACGACGCCGAGCGCGCGCGGCTTCTGCTGCCCGCCCACGATGCGCAGCACCCGCGCCAGGATGCGGTCGGCAATGGCCTTGGGCACCGCGGCGAACTGGTCGGCATCCACTTCGGCCGAACCGAACCCGTCCAGCCGCACGATTTCGGCAAAGCTGATATTGGCCGTCACCGCCAGCGCTTCCTCGGCCTGCGCCGCGCGCTGGGAGAACCGGTAGAGCGCGTCGGCGTCCAGCCCCAGCTCGGCGAGCCTGGGCAGCACCTTGCGCCAGCGGACGCGCTCATAATGCGGGTCGTTGTTGCTCGGGTCCTCGGCCGGGGTCATCCCCTCCGCTTCCACCGTCGCCCGCAGCACCTTCGGGTCCACCCCCAGCAGCGGCCGGAAGATCGGCACGCCCTCGACCAGCGAGAACGGCTGCATGGCCGAAAGCCCGTCGAGCCCCGACCCGTGCGCCAGGCGCATGAGCACCGTCTCGGCCTGGTCGTTGATGTGATGGGCGGTAAGCAGGATTTCCGCCCCGTCCTCGGCCATGGCCTGCCCGATCAGCCCGTAGCGCGCCAGCCGCGCCGCCTCCTGGACGCCCGTACCCGGCTTGGCGCCGGTCCAGCGCAACGCGCGGGCCGGCAGCCCCAGCCGTTCGGCTTCGCGCACCACCATTTCGACCTCCAGCCGCGCTTCCGGGCGCAGGCCGTGATCGACGCTATAGACGATGATTGCGGGCGGATTGGCGATATCGCGGGCCCAGCGCCGCACCAGCACCATGAGCGCCAGGCTATCGGCCCCGCCCGAGACGGCCAGGCCGATGGCTTTGCACTGGGCAACCGGAGCGAGGGCCGCCGCCAGGCCTTCCGCCGTTACGCTGGCGGACATTGGGCTTTGACTTGCTCCTGGCTCAGCCGCGTTTTGAACGCCGCGGTGAGGTTGGTGTAACGCTTGGAGACCTCGGCGAAGGTCCGGCAGGCGGTTTCGCGCTCATCGGCGCCGGCCAGTGCGATGCCGAGCTTGAGCAGCAGGTCGGGCGCCCGGGGCGAGCTGGGGAACTTCTGGTAGCCGTCCACCAGCACCTCGGCGGCATCGCCATAGGCATGCCGCTGCAGCAGCGCCTCGCCCAGCCAGTTGGTGGCATCGGCCGCCTGCGCGTTGTCCGGATAGAGCTCCAGGAACTGCTTGAACTGCTGTTCGGCGAACGAATAGTCGCCCTTTACGATCGCGTCGTACCCGGCATTGTACTGGGCCTCCGCGTCGCTCGGCGTCGCCTTGGTTCCGGCGGCGCGATTGAGGTCGAGCGGCTCCTTGGGCGTGGTCGGCACGTCGAGCGAGCCCTGTGGCAAGGGGGTCAGCGGCGCGCCTTCGGCGCCTTCGCCCGTGCCCAGCAGCGGATCGTGCGAGAGCCCGATATCGTCCATCGGTTGCTCGTCGGCGCCCAGCACCGGGGCATCGGCCGCCGCGCCGCCGTCCAGCGTCTGGATCGAACCCTGGGGGGCATTGGTGTCGGCGGGGGTCTGCGGCGCCTCCCCGGAAGGCGTCACGCCTCCGGCTTGAGGAGCCGCCTCAGTTTTTCCCCCGGCACCGCCCTGGGGCGCCCCGGTGGCGCCGCCTTCAAGCTGCTGGAAGCGGTATTCGTTGTCCTCGTTCATCTTCTGGACGAGCGTCTGCATCTGCGCGAGCTGGAACTGCAACCCTTCGACCTGGCCGGTCAGGGTGCGGATCTGCTCCTCGAGCTGCTGGATGCGCAGCGCCAGTTGCGCTTCCTGGGCGTTCTGGGCCACCAGGATGCGGTCCTGCCCGACCGCGGCATAGGGGGAAGCCGCCAGCGAAGCGGCCAGCAATGCGGCAATCGTAACCCGTTTGGCGAGGCCGCCCTGGGGTTTTGGGATTGTCACCACGTATGTCTCCAAAGAAAGCGCGTTGAATGGCGGGTAGGCCGCCACTTTACGAATGCAGCCAGCGGCATAAAGACAAATTTTGGCGAAAAAAGAAGCGCCGGGGCCATAAACGCGGCTCCCGGCGCCATTGCCTCCAGTACTCTGGAGTTAGCGGGCTATGCGGGGCGCGTCCTTACTGGACCACGGTCACCGCACGGCGATTCTGCGACCAGCAGGAAATGTCGTTACAGATCGCAACCGGACGTTCCTTGCCGAACGACTTGGACTGGATGCGCTGCGCGTTCACGCCCTGGCTGATGAGGTAGTTGACCACCACCTGGGCGCGGCGGGCGCCGAGGGCGAGGTTGTACTCGCGCGTTCCGCGCTCGTCGGCATGGCCTTCGATCAGGATGCGGTAGTTGGTGTAGCGGTTGAGCCAGGCGGCCTGCTTGTTGAGGGTATCCTGGGCGGTCGGGGTGAGCGAGGAAGAGTCGGTCTCGAAGAACACGCGGTCACCCACGGTCACGAGGAATTCCTGCTGGCTGCCGGGCGAGGCGGCGCCGGGACCGAGATTGCCAACGCCGGTCGCCGGAGTGCGCGAACACGCCGCGACCAGGGCCACCAGGGCGACAAGCGCAAACGTGCGCAAAATGCCGATAACGGGCGTCATAGAGTACTCCAAAGGGATCGAATTTAGCGTTGGTATTTACTGCGCGTTATCTTAAGGCCGCGTTCTCGGGAATGGTTAATCGGGGCTTATTCTGGCCGGAATGTGGCTGGAGGGGGCCGGATTCCCTGGGTGTTGCCGTTATGCACGGGAAAGCGCCCCGGCAACGAAAAGGGGAGGCCTAAACCTCCCCCTAACCACTTGACCAGAAAGCGCTCGCTACCCGCGCAGCGGCGACCAGGCCGGGTCCGAAGCGAAGGTCTCGGTCGGGATCTTCTGGATGTTGCGTCCCCAGACGTCCACGGTGTGGAGCGCCGGGCCGTCATTGCCGCCCGGATCCTGGAAGAACATGATGACGCGCCCGTTGGGCGCCCAGGTCGGCCCTTCCGCATGGAAGCTCGAGACCAGGATGCGCTCGTTCGATCCGTCCGGACGCATGATGCCGATCTGGAACTGGCCGCCCGACTGGCGGGTGAAGGCGATGAGGTCGCCCTTGGGGCTCCACACCGGGGTCGAGTAGGAGCCCTGCCCGTAGCTGATGCGGTTGGCCCCGCCTCCGTCCGCGTTCATCAGGTAGATCTGCGGGCTCCCGCCGCGATCCGATTCGAACACGATCTGGCTGCCGTCGGGCGAATAGGAAGGGCTGGTGTCGATCGCCGCGCCGCTGGTGAGCTGCACCGGCTGCCCGCCCCCGATGGCGAGCGAATAGAGGTTGGTCGCCCCGCCCGCCTCGACCGAGAACGCGATCTGGCGCCCGTCGGGCGAGAAGCGCGGCGCGAAGGTCATCTGGCCGAACGAGCCCAGCCGCTGCTGCTGGCCGGTCGAGAGCTGGAGCAGGTAAACCTGCGGATTGCCCTCCTCGAAATTCATGTAGGCCACCATGTCCGCGTTGGGCGAGAATCGCGGCGTCAGCGCCAGGGTGCGCCCATCGGTTAGGTACTGCGAGTTGGCCCCGTCCTGGTCCATGATCGCCAGGCGCTTGACGCGGTTGGCCTTGGGGCCGCTTTCGGCCGTATAGACCACGCGGGTATCGAAATAGCCGCCCTCGCCGGTGAGCGAAGTATAGATGGCGTCCGAGATGATATGGGCCACGCGCCGCCAGCTATTGGCATCGGTCGCATAGGACTTGCCCACCACCTGGGCGCCCTGCGCCGTGTCCCACACGCGCACCGAGGACTGGATCTGCCCGCCGCGCTCGACCGCGCCCATGACCAGGGCATCGGCCCCCACGCCCTTCCACGAACCGAAATCGGGCGTTGCCTGCACATCGCCCACCTGGGTGGGCAACGAGGCCGGGTCGAGCGGGTTGAACAGACCCGAGCGGCGCAGGTTCGCCCGCACGATATCGGCGATGTCTGCGCCGAACTGCGGATCGGACGAGGCGAAATTGGGGATGGCGATCGGCAGCGGCTGGAAGTCACCACCACCCACGGTGATCTGCACCAGGGCCGAGGCCGGGCGCGCCGCCAACATCGCAGCCGAGCCGGCTATGCCGAGCTTGAGGGCATTGCGCCGGGTCAAGAGAGTCATGGGTCTTCTCCAATCTGGCCGCGCCCCGTGGGCGCGGCTCGTCTTTCCTGTCAGAACTGGGCCGGGTCGAAGTTCACTTCGAGCTGCTTCAGCTCATCGTATCTCTGGGCAACAAGGTTGTATGGACCGCAACGGACGACGGCGCGGATGGCTGCGTTGGCCAGGGCCTGTTCGATCGTGGTCGTGATGGTGCTCGACACCTGCGGGTTGCCCTGCACGGTGCCGTCCGGCGAAAAGTCGATGCGCAGCCGCACGATGGCGTTGGCTTCCACCGCACCCGGCGGCACCGCCAGGCACGAGCGGATCTGGGCCACGAGAGCGTCGAGTTCGGACTGGGACAGGCGCGCCGCGGTGCCGGTCTGCTTGCCCAGCGTCGGCTCGCCCCCCTGCCCGGTCGTGCCGCCACGCGACTTCTCGTTGTTGATGATGTCCGAGATGCGGTCCGCCGCGTCGACGGCCGCCTGCTGCTGCTTTTTCGCTTCCGCTTCCTTCTTGGCCTGCTCTTCCTTCTGCTTGGCCTCGGCCACGCGCTTGGCCTCTTCCTCGGCCTTCTTCTTGGCGTCCTCTTCGGCCTTCTTCTTGGCCGCGTCCTGCTGCTTTTTGAACTCGGCGCGCTTCTGCTCGAGATTGGCGACGCGCGCGGCCGGGGCCGGCGCGACTTCCTGGGGCGTCTCGGCGGGCGTGGGGGTCGAAAGCTCCGGCGTTTCAGGCGCTGGCGTCGGCTCGGGTTCCGGGGTCGGCTCGGGCGTCGGCGCCGGGGTGGGCTCGGACTGCTGGGCCTGGGCGGGTTCGGGGCGCGGCGCCGGCTCTACCGGGGTCGGCGGCGTCGAGGGCGTCGGGGTCGGATCGGGCTCGGGGTCCGGCTGCGGGGTCGGCGCGGTATTGATCGAAGGCGCCGGGGAAGGCGTCGGCGCGATCTCGGGCGTCGGCTGGTCTTCCTGGGTATTGCCCGTCGGCTTGGCGATTTCGGCCGGCTTGTCGTCCTGGACGATCGAAGGGGTGGGCGTTTCCACCACCTGGCTCTCGAGCGAGCCCATGCGGATATTGGTCACGTCCTCGACCGGCACCAGGTCGACCGCGATCGAGTCGACAGCTTCCGGACGCAACTCCTTGGCCCCGCTCAGTCCGAACAGGACCAGAGCGAGGAGGGCTGCGTGCGAAACTGCCGAGACCGCTACGCCGACCTTCATCGGATCACTGCCCCGTCGGCGCCTGTTCCGTGATGAGGCCGATATGGGTGTATCCGGCGCCCGAGAGCGCTCCCATGACCTTCATCACCGAACCGTAATTGGCCTGCATGTCGCCGCGCACATAGATGCGTTGCTCGAGCCCCTCGGTGGCCTGGGTGGCGAGGCGCGCCGTCAGTTCCTCGAACGGCACCGCGTCCTCCCCGATATAGGTGGCCCCATCGGTGGTCACCGTCACGGTCACCGGCTTGCTGTCGGTGTTCAGCTCCTTGGCCTGCGTCTTGGGCAGGTCGATGGGCACGCCCACCGTCATCAGCGGGGCGGCCACCATGAACACGATCAGCAGCACCAGCATCACGTCGACCATCGGCGTGACGTTGATGTCGCTCATCGGCCGGTTGCCGCTTCTGCGTCTGCCGCGCCGGCTGCCGCCGCCGCTGCCGCCAACTGCCATCCCCATCTTACTTGCCCCTGGCTTCGAGCTGACGCGAGAGGATGGTGGAGAATTCGTCGGCGAAGCCTTCGAGGCGCCCGGTCATCTTGTTGGCGTCACTCGAAAGCTTGTTGTAGGCGATAACCGCCGGGATGGCGGCGACGAGGCCCAGCGCGGTCGCGAACAGCGCCTCGGCGATGCCGGGCGCCACGACGGCCAGGTTCGTGCTCTTGGAGGCGGCGATGGAGGTAAAGGCGTTCATGATGCCCCATACCGTACCAAAAAGGCCAACGAAGGGCGCCGCCGAGCCGACGGTGGCCAAAAAGCCGAGATTTTTTTCCAGCACGTCGCTTTCGCGGTTGATGGCGACGTCGAGCACCTTGTCGAGGCGCGCCTGCATGCCGATGAAGGAGGCCGCGTTCTGCTCGTGGCTGCGCTTCCACTCCTTCATGGCCGCTACGAACACCGCGCCGAAGCCGGGGCTCGGGCGGTCGGACTGGGCCTGGTAGAGCTCCTCGAGCGACTGGCCCGACCAGAAGACCCGCTCGAACCGCCCCATCTCGCGCCGGTAGCGCCCGTAGAGCATCGACTTGTCAACGATGATCGCCCAGCACCAGATCGATGCGGCCAAGAGGGCCAGCATCACGAATTTGACGATCCAGTCGGCTTGTACAAACAGACCCCAGATAGATATGTCGGAGTGCGTGGCTACAGCCCCGACCGCGTCCATGGCTTCCATGAATTGTCCTTTCGGCTCGGTCTTTATGCACTCAACCGGCCCTTGCTGCGGTCCGATGGGGTCGAAATGCGTCAAATTTAAGAGAAAAGCCCCGGCATTCCGGACCTTTGCCGGAGCCTTCATCCATTGCCGCAATTATGGTCAAGGATCGGTTAACAAGCCCCCAAGATGCAGCGGCAGCTTCCCTGCCATGGCGGCGGGAGCGCCGCAACCGTTTCACGCAGCCTTGAGGGGCTCAGGCCCTGAGCGCGGCGAGCATCGTCCGCGGCAGGCGCGCAGCGCCTCCGCCCACCTTGATCGCCACCACCTGGACGCTCGCGCGCGTCAGCACCACGCCGTCGCGCCGGATGGTCTGCTCGAGCAGCAGCCGCGCCCCCGAAAAGCTGGCGACCGCCGTCTCGACCTCGAGCAGGTCATCGATATGGGCCGCTCCCTCGAACTCGATCTGCATCGCGCGCACGGCAAAGGCGATCCCCTCGCCGGCCAGTTCGGCGTGGTGGATGCCCATGTCCCGCAGGAATTCGGTGCGCCCGCGCTCGAAGAACTTGAGGTAGGAAGCGTGGTAGACATTGCCCGAAAAGTCCGTGTCCTCGTAGTAGACACGCACGTTCATGCGGTGCGCCTGGCTCATTGCGGGGCCTTTCCAAGCAATCCGATCGCGCCGCCCACGAGGAGCGGCGGCCCGTGGATATCGCGATTGGCGATGAGCACCAAGCCTCCACCGAAACAGGCCAGCGGAAAGATGAACCGGGCGAGGACCGGCACCGCCCTGCGTCGCGCCTGCCAGCTCGCCAGCGCCCCGATGAGCCCGCACACAGCCACCGAATTGCCGGCCCCGATGGGCTGCCAGAAGATTCCGGCGATCTCGCCGGAAAGGCCGCCGATCACATAGGCGGCGACCCAGATCCAGCGGCCGAGCACCAGCTCGACGAAGGTCCCCGCGATGGCAAGGGCGGTGAAATTGAAGACGATCTGGCGCGCCCCCTCGTCATGGACGAGCCAGGCGGTGACGAACCGCCAGACCTCGCCATCCGCCACCATCGAGGGTTGCCGGCGCAGCGTCGGCACCACGCCCGGCCAGGCGAACTGGGCGGCCGTCACCAGCGTGGTGAGAACGAAGACCGAGACGGTCAGCCAGGGAAACCGCCCTGCCGCCCTCATGGCTCTCCTTCCGGCTCTTCGAAAAGGCTGGCCTGGATGCCCACGAACCCCTGCGGCACCGACACACCCAGGTGCTGGAAGGCCAATGCGGTCAGCATGCGCCCGCGCGGCGTGCGCTGGATGAAACCCTGCTGGATGAGATAGGGCTCCACGATCTCCTCGATGGCGTCGCGCGGCTCGGAAAGCGCCGCCGCGATGGTCTCGATACCCACCGGCCCGCCGCCGTAGAACTGGGCTATGGTGTTGAGATAGCGCCGGTCGAGCTGGTCGAGCCCGCGCGCATCGACATCGAGGCGCAGCAAGGCCTTGTCGGCCACCGAGCGCGTGATCTCGCGGGCATTGTCGACCAGCGCGAAATCAACCACGCGCCGCAGCAGGCGCCCGGCGATGCGCGGGGTGCCGCGCGAGCGGCGCGCGATTTCCATCGCCCCGTCCGGCGCCATGCCGATCCCCATCAGCCGCGCGCCGCGCTCGACGATCAGCACCAGTTCCTCGGGCGTATAGAAATTGAGCCGGATCGGAATGCCGAAACGGTCGCGCAGCGGCGTGGTCAGCAGCCCCGCGCGGGTGGTGGCGCCCACCAGCGTGAACTTGGCCAGGTCGATCCGCACCGAGCGGGCCGCCGGCCCCTCCCCGATGATGAGGTCGAGCTGGAAGTCCTCCATGGCCGGATAGAGGATTTCCTCAACCGCCGGGTTGAGCCGGTGGATCTCGTCGATGAAGAGCACGTCGCGCTCTTCGAGATTGGTGAGAAGCGCGGCCAGGTCCCCCGCCTTGGCGATGACCGGGCCCGAGGTCGCGCGGAACCCCACGCCGAGCTCGCGCGCCACGATCTGGGCCAGCGTGGTCTTGCCCAGGCCCGGAGGCCCCACGAACAGCACGTGGTCGAGCGCCGCCTGGCGCTGGCGCGCCGCCGCGATGAACACTTCCAGGTTCGCCCGCGCCGCCGCCTGCCCGATGAACTCGGAAAAGCCGGACGGACGCAGCGAGACGTCGAGCGCGTCGTCCCGGCCTGCTGTCGAGTTTGTAAGGTCTTCAGCCACGGGGCGCGGTCACTCTCTGGCGGTATGCGGATAGGTCGAACGGAATGGCGGTCACGAACTGAGCTCCCGCAGGCCGAGCCGGATGAGCTTTTCGGTGGCGGTGTCCTCGCCCTCCCTGCTCACCACGCGCGCCACGGCGGCGGAAGCCTGCGCACTCGAATACCCCAGATTGGTCAGCGCCGAAACCGCGTCGGCCACATTGGACGAAGCCACCCCCGCGCCCAGCGCCGACTGCAGCCCGAGCACGCCCGCATCGACCGCCCCGGTCGCCGGCACCTTGCCCTTGAGCTCGGTGACGATGCGCACGGCGAGCTTGGGCCCCACGCCCGAGGCCCGCCCCACCATCGCCTTGTCCTGGAGCGCGATGGCGCTCGAGAGCTCGGAGGGCGTCAGTGCCGAAAGGATCGCCAGCGCCACGCGCGCGCCCACCCCCTGCACCGTCATCAGCAGGTTGAACCAGGCCTTCTCGGTCTCGCTGGCAAAGCCATAGAGGCGGATGAGATCCTCGCGAACCAGCATCTCGATGAAGACGACGGCGGCCTCTCCCACGCGCGGCAGCGCCGAGAGCGTCTTGGCCGAGCAATGCGCCTCGTAGCAGACCCCGTTGACGTCGATCAGCACGTGATCGTCCCCGAAGGCATCCACCAGTCCCTTGAGCTTGCCGATCATGCGCCCACCGCCAGCTTGCGGAAGGAGCGGTGATGGGCGTGGCAGATGGCGATCGCCAGCGCATCGGCGGCGTCCGCGCCCTTGAACTCGGCAGTGGGCAACAGCGTCTTGACCATCAATTGCACCTGATCCTTGTCCGCATGTCCGGTGCCGACGATCGATTTCTTGACGAGATTGGCGGCGTATTCGCCCACCGGCAGCCCCAGCGAGGCGGGCGTCATCAGCGCGACGCCGCGCGCCTGCCCCAGCAGCAGCGCCGAGCGGGCGCCCTGGTTGACGAACGTCTCTTCCACCGCCGCCTCGTCCGGTCGATAGAGCCCGATGAGATCGGAGAGCGCCGAAAACAGATTGGCCAGCCGCTGGGCCAGGTCCGTCGTGGTAGGCGGCGTCACCGTTCCGGCGGCAACGAAGGCCAGCCGGTTGCCCGTACTTTCGATGATCCCCCAGCCGCAACGCCGCAGCCCGGGATCGATCCCGATGATTCGCACCGTACCTGTCATGACAAACTCTTAGTTGCGTCGGCCGAGCCTACCAAGAGCAAAGTGAACAAACCGGCAACAAGCTGTGGGAGATGCCGAAACGCTCAGCGGTTCTTCTGCACGATGCAGTTCGCCCCCGCCGCCGTCAGCCGGTCGCAAAGGGCTGCGGCCTCCTTGCGGCTGTCGCGGCCGATCATCGCCGAATAGCGCAGGCGCTTGCCGAAGCTCGGGTTGCGCACCTTGACCAGCAGCATCGCTTCCCCGCCCATGAGGTCGGCATGGCGCGCCCTGACGCGCTCGAACACCGCCTGCGCCCTGTCCGGGGAGAAATCCTGCCAGATCAGCACGCCCCAGGGGCGCCAGTCCGCGCTTTGCGGCAGAGCCCTGGGCATCGGCCGCGCGCTGGCCATCTCGACGCAGGCATCCTGGAAGGACTTCTCGGTCGAAAGGTCGTAGTCGACGCGCCCCGCTTCCCCGTCGAGCCAATGCTCCACCGGATGCCCGGTGATGATCGCCACGTAGTCGCGCGTCTCGTAGGGGACGAACCCGTTGCCCGCCGTCACCCGCGCCAGGGCTCCCTCCCCGGCGTTATAGGCCGCGGCGGCGAGCCCCAGGTTGCCGAAGCGCTCCTCGAGGAAATGCAGGTATTCGGCCGAGCGCGCCAGCGCCTCGGCCGGATCGAAGGCGTCCCGCACGCCCCGGATGCGCCCGGTCCCCGGCATGAACTGGGCGATGCCCTCGGCGCCGGCCGGACTCACCGCTGCCGGATCGAACCGGCTTTCCTGCCAGATGAGCCGCGCCAGGAACCCCTTGGGCAGGCGCCAGACATTGGCGAAGGTCGATATGGCCCGGCAGACATCGGCATCGAAGGTGGCGAGCGAGATGCAGATGTCGCGTTGGCGGCCGTCGTCGCGGGTCAGGGTATGGCAGAACCGCTCGTTTGCCGGCGCTGCCGCGCGCACCGGCCCCTGTGCCTCCACCAGCAGGAGGCCGGCCACCAACAATGTCGTCCAGATCCGCAATTCGCCCTCCGGCTGACACCGTCATTGTCGGCACCGGTGCGGCGAAGGCAAGGCCACCTAGATGGGGCCCTCCTGTTCGTTGCGGGCCCAGTTGTCGAGCACCGCCTGCTGCATGTCGAGCTGCTCGAGCGTCTCGCGCAGGAACTCGTCGTCGAGCCGGCGCGCGTCGCGGGCGGCGATGAGGGCGGCGCGGCGGGCCATCAGCACTTCCTGGCCCAGCTCGATCATCAGCGGCCCGCGCCGGCCGCTCTCGGCGGTCTTGGCCTCGTCATGCTCGAGCCGGGAGCGCTCCTTCATCAGCTCGGCGATCTTGCGCCCTTCCTCGCTCGTCTGCCGTTCGGCGAAACGGTTGACGGTTTCGAGCGCCGCCTCGCGGCTGATCTGGCGCGCCAGCTTCTGCTGCCGCTCCAGTTCCTCCGCTTCGTTCGGATCGACCAGGTCAAGCGCCCGGATGAGCCAGGGCAGCGTCAGCCCCTGCACCAGCAGCGTGCCGATGGTCACCACGAACGCCACGGTCTGGATGACCGGGCGCTGCGGAAACGGATCGCCCGAAAGGGTGAAATAGGGAATACCGGCCGCCGCGGCGAGCGTCACCACGCCCCGCATGCCGCTCCATGCAACGACCAGGTTCTCCTTCCAGGTGAAGGGTTCGGCCGGGCGATGGCGTCCGCGCGGGCCCCCGCGGGGCGGCCGCTCCCGGATGCGCGCGCCGCGCAGGCGTGAAAGATAGCCGCTCACCCCCACCCAGGCGATGCGTACCCCGATCACCGCGACGAGCACCAGCAGCGAGAAACCGAAGACCTGCCAGAAGTCGTATCCGGCCGCGAACGTATCCTCGACAACGAACCGCAATTGCAGCCCGATATAGGCGAAGACGAAGGCATCGAGCAGCGCATCGACCGTCTTCCAGAACTCGCGCTCCTGGATGCGTTCGGAATAGTCGGCCTCGGCCGCATTGTGGCCGAGCGAGAAACCGGCCGCGACCACCGCCATCACCCCGGACCCGCCCAGTTCCTCTGCCGCGATATAGGCGGTGAAGGGTACGGCAACGGTGAGGACGGTCGCCAGCGACGGACTGTTGACCGAGAGCCTGATGCGATGCACCAGCATGCCCAGGATGACGCCGAACCCCGCCCCGACGACAGCCCGGTAGAGGAAGAACAGCACCACGTTGTCGGTGGCCAGGTGCACGCCCGTCACCGCCGCCGTGGTCAGGCTGAAAAGCGTCAGCGCCGCCGCATCGTTGATGAGGCTTTCGCCCTTGAGCACCGTCATCAGCCGGCTGGGCAGGTGCAGCTGGCGCGCGATGGCCACCGCGCTCACCGCGTCGGGCGGCGACACCACCGCCCCCAGCACCAGCGCCGCCGGCAACGACAGGAACGAGCCGACGCCGAACGCGATCCAGCCGACCGCGAAGGTCGTCACCACGACCAGGAACACCCCCAGGTTGACGATCGAGCCGAGCCTCTTGATGAAGCTTTCGAACGAGAATTCGGTGGCCGCCGAGAACAGCAGCGGCGGCACCACGATCGTCAGGATCACCTCCGGATCGAGCTCGAGCCGGGGCAATCCGGGAATATAGGAGGCGACCAGCCCCAGGGCGACGATCAGCAGCGGCGCCTGGATGCCCTTGCCCTCGGCGAAGATGGAGATGGCGATGGCGCCGATGACGACGATCAGGAGCTGGGAAAACATGCCTGCCTTCCAATGGGGGCGTTTGATAAAGCGATAGTGAAGCAGCCGGTTTTTGGAAAGAACCGCTTTGCGCCGGGGTGGGTAACGCACTATATCAGTGAAGCTGCCCGGCGCGTGTTGGATCATCATTTCCCCGGGGCCTTATCGATCCTTAAGGGAGCTGTCCCTGATCGGGCCCGTGGGTCCGGACATACGGCGCCCACCTACGTGAGTAGGTTCCCGGGATCGCATATCCCACGGCCAGGGCGGCACCTGATTCTTCCGAGGGTGCGGCCGCAGCCGATGACCGACGACATGATCGAAGAGGCCAAGGCCGCCCTGCGCACGCGCGCTCACGCCCAGCGTGACGCGATCGGCCATGATGCCCGCGTCGATGCCGGCAAGGCCGTCGCGGCGCATTTCTTCGACGGCATCGTTCTCGATCCCGGCGCCATCGTCGCCGCCTACTGGCCGATCCGCGACGAGCTCGACTGCCAGCCCATCATCATTCGCCTCATGGATAGCGGCCAGCCGGTCTGCCTGCCGGTGGTGCTGGGCGATGCCGAGCCGCTCGAAATGCGCCTCTGGCAGGAGGGAGCGGCGCTCTATCCGGCGGGCTTCGGCACCCTGGCGCCCGAAGACAGCGCCCCCAAGGTCGAGCCCGACGTCATCCTCGTGCCCCTGCTCGGTTTCGACAAGCACGGCACGCGCCTGGGCTATGGCGGCGGCTATTACGACCGCACCCTGGCGGGACTGGCCAGGCGGCCCAAGCTCATCGGGCTCGCCTTCGCCGCCCAGGAGTGCCCCGAGATCCCGCGGGAGGACCATGACGTCCCCCTCGATGCCGTCGTGACCGAGAACGGCGTCACCATGTTTGGAAACCAGGACGAGCGATGAGACTATTGTTTTTGGGTGACGTCGTCGGCAAGTCGGGCCGCGACGCCGTCAGCGATCGCCTGCCGGGCATCATCGAGCGCTACGGCTTCGATTTCGTCGTGGTCAACGGCGAGAATGCCAGCCATGGCCGCGGCCTCACCGAATCCCATTTCAACGGCATACGCGATGCGGGCGCCGATATCGTCACCCTCGGCGACCACGCCTTCGACCAGCGCGAGACCCTCGTCTATATCGAACGCGAGAGCACCCTCATCCGGCCCATAAACATGCCCCCCGGCACGCCCGGGCGCGGCGCCATGTTCGTGGAAAGCCGTAACGGTTTTCGCGTGCTGGTGATCAATGCCCTGGGCCGCGTCTTCATGGACCCGATCGACGATCCCTTCCGCGCCGTCGAGGCTGCGGTGGCGGCGTGCCCGCTCGGTGAACAGGCTGACGCGATTGTTGTCGATTTCCACACCGAAGCCACGTCCGAGATCCAGGGCATGGGTCATTTCCTTGACGGCAAGGTCACGCTCGTCGTCGGCACCCACACCCATATCCCCACCAGCGACCACCGCATCCTGCGCGGCGGCACGGCCCTGATGGCCGATGCCGGGATGTGCGGCGATTTCGATTCCGTGATCGGCGTGGACGCCGAGGAACCGGTCAACCGCTTCCTCACCGGCGTGCCCCAGGGGCGGTTCACCCCGGCCGAGGGCGAGGCCACCCTCTGCGGCATCGCCGTCGAGACCGATCCGGGCACCGGCCTTGCCTCCCGGATCAGCCCGGTGCGGATCGGCGGCTCGCTCAGTCAGGCCTTTCCCGAGTTTTAAAGGCGGACGGCTTCACAATCGGCCTCCCCTTGCCTATAACGCCCCACCGAATTCCTGCATCTTTCGAAGGATTACCGAATGGCCGGCCATTCGCATGCCAAGAACATTATGCATCGCAAGGGCAAGAGCGATGCGGCGCGCTCGAAGGTTTTCTCCAAGCTGGCGCGTGAAATCACCGTCGCTGCCAAGCTCGGCGTGCCCGATCCCGCGTTCAATGCCCGCCTGCGCCTGGCAGTCGCCAACGCCAAGTCCCAGTCCATGCCCAAGGACAATATCGAGCGCGCCATCAAGAAGGCCGCCGGCTCGGACGGCGAGAACTATGATGAGGTGCGCTACGAGGGCTACGGCCCCGGTGGCGTCGCCGTCATCGTCGAGGCCCTGACCGACAACCGCAACCGCACCGCCTCGAACGTGCGCTCGACCTTCTCCAAGAATGGCGGCGCGCTCGGTGAAACCAATTCGGTTTCCTTCATGTTCGATCGCGTCGGCGAAATCGTCTACCCGCTCTCGGCGGGCGATGCGGACAAGGTCATGGAAGCGGCCATCGAGGCCGGCGCCGAGGATGTCGAGACCGACGAGGACGAAGAGGATGGTGGCCACACCATCTACACGACCTTCGAGACCATGGGCGAAGTCGCCGCCGCGCTCGAAAAGACCCTTGGGGAAGCGGAGTCCGTCAAGGCCATCTGGCGGCCGCAGAACGAGACCCCGGTCGACGCCGAGAAGGGCGCCACGCTCCTCAAGCTGATCTCGATCCTCGAGGAAGACGACGACGTACAGAATGTCTACGCCAACTTCGACATCTCCGATGAGGACATGGCCAAGATCGGCGTCTGATTTCATTCAAATTTTATCGATTTGAAAGGCGCGTTCGGGGCAACTTGACGCGCTTTTTCTATTTAATTTCAAATAGTTAGGCTATGGCAACCTGGCGCTGCAGGGCCGCAGCGGCCACCACTTCCACCCGATTCCGCCCGAAACGCTTTGCCTGGTAGAGGCTGCGGTCGGCCTGCCGGAAAAGATCGGTGAAGCCGATCCCGGTCTCGAAGACCGCGCCCCCCACGCTGACCGAAAGCTGGCTGGCCTGCCCGGTCGGCGCGAAGACCGCCAGGTTGATGGCCTTGCGGATGCGCTCGGCGAGCGAGGTGGCCGTGTCCATGTCCACCCCGGGCAGGAACACGCCGAATTCCTCGCCCCCGAGGCGTCCCACCAGATCGCCCGAACGCAGGATGGCGCGGATGGAGCGCGCGATGATGGTCAGCGCCTCGTCCCCGTGGTGATGGCCGAACCGGTCGTTGATCGATTTGAAGTTGTCCGCATCGATCACCAGCAGCGCCCCGCGCTGGCCACACGGACTTCCCACCTCGAGAAACCGGTCGATCTCCCGAGCGAAGGCGCCGCGGTTGAGAACATCGGTCAGGCTGTCGGTGGAGGCGTCTCTGCTCAGCCGCCGGTTGGCGCAGCGCAGCGCCACGATCTTGAGCGTCATGAACAGGAACAATGGCGGCGCCACCAGCAGCGGCATCACGATTGCACTGGTGAACGCCTGCTGCATGGCACGGGGTTCGAGCCCGAAAAATGCGGCGCGCATATAGATCAGACCGAACAGCATGCAGCCCAGGGTGCCCAGTGCCGTCCAGCCGATCACGAAGAGCCAGTCACGTGCCGTCGTCTGCTTGAATCGTTCGAGCATCAGGACTTCTCCGAGGGACGGCGGGACCCTAGGCTTGCCCATATAACGAGGTGTTGACCGGATCGATGCAATTGTATGCATCGCCCGCTTTTTCCCCTCTAAACCAATGGTATCGAAATCAATTGGGCGCCTGGCCGGTCTCGTCGATGGCGGTGGCGATGGCCTCGACCTTCCGCGCGGTCTCCGAGAGCTTCTTGGCGAACCGCGCTTCGAGCTCCTGGGCCTCCTGGGCGATGTGCTGGCCGGCATGGGTCAGCTCGGCCACTTCCTTCTGCAGGGTCGCGATCCGCTTCTCGGCTTCCTCGAGTTCATCGAGCGCCGCGATGCCCGCCATCACCGTCAGCCGGTTGTCGCCGATCTCGCCGAAAGCGTTCTTGAGATTGTCGATCGAGCGATTGAAGCGATCGGCAAGCGCGATGAGGTGCGGCTCCTGCCCCTCCTCGCAGGCCATCCGGTACTTGCGGCCATTGATCTCTACATTGACCTCGGGCATTTCCGCCTCACTTCGTCAGGACTTCGCGCACCGTTTCCATGGCATCGACCAGGCGTCGGGACACTTCGTGCGCACTGTCATCGAGCCGCTTGGCCTTGGCCGAAGCCTTGTCCAGTTCGCCCGCCAGCCTGGCGCGGTCGCGCACCAGTTGCTGGGTGTCGGCCTCGATGCGATTGAGCGCACGCATGCGCCCGTTGAGGCTTCTCACGCTCGCCTCGAGCCTGCCCACCGCGCGATCGAGTCGCGCAGACGCGCTTTCATAGCCGTCTTCAAGGGTTGTATCGCCCATTTCGGCTCCCCCGCCGCAATTTCGAATCCGCCACATCAATAAGCCCCAGCGCTCGGGCCAAAGCAACTGGCAGACCCCAGTGCTGCTAGGCTGACACGCCATTTCCGGCGCGATCAAGGCAGCGTGAACGCGCAGAGGAACCAAAGACCCTCTTTCGTTGACTCGATACCGGAACCTGCTATGCCTCGAACCCCGCTGGACCAGGCTGCATGCCGGTTCAAGAGTCCAGGTTTCTCCGAGGGAAGAGCAGGAAATCCGATGACCAATACCGCCCAGCAGAACGATATGGCCAACGCCATCCGGTCCTTGTCCATGGATGCTGTGGAAAAAGCCAATTCCGGTCACCCGGGCCTGCCCATGGGCTGCGCCGATATCGCCACGGTGCTGTTCACCAAGGTCATGAAGTTCGATCCGGCCAATCCGAAATGGGCTGACCGCGACCGCTTCATCCTCTCTGCCGGCCACGGCTCGATGCTGCTCTACTCCTCGCTCTACCTGCTCGGGTATGGCGACATGACCCTCGACCAGATCAAGAATTTCCGCCAGCTCGGCTCCAAGACCGCCGGCCACCCCGAATACGGCTTTGCCCAGGGCATCGAGACCACCACCGGCCCCCTCGGCCAGGGCATCGGCAACTCGGTCGGCTTCGCCGTGGCCGAAGCCAAGCTCGCCGCCGAATTCGGCTCGGACCTGGTCGATCACTACACCTGGGTGCTGGCCGGCGACGGGTGCCTGATGGAAGGCATTTCCCAGGAAGCCATTTCACTGGCCGGGCACCTCAAGCTCAACAAGCTGGTGGTGATCTGGGACAACAACGGCATCACCATCGACGGCAAGGTGTCGAACGCCGACTCCACCGACCAGATCGCCCGCTTCCACGCCTGCGGCTGGAACACCATCGAGATCGACGGCCATGACCAGGCCCAGATCGAAAAGGCCCTGCTCGACGCCAAGAAGAGCGACAAGCCGACCCTGATCGCCGCCAGGACCACCATCGGCTTCGGCGCGCCCAAGAAGGCCGGCACCGAAAAGGTCCACGGTTCGCCCCTGGGCGCCGAGGAACTGGCCGGCGCCAAGGCTGCGCTCGGCATCACCTACCCGGCTTTCGAGGTTCCGGCCGAAATCATCAACGCCTGGCGCGCCGCCGGCACCCGCTCGCAGAACATCCGCGGCGAATGGGAAGCCCGCCTCGCCAAGTCCGACAAGCGCGCCGAGTTCGAGCGCCGCATGGCCGGCGACCTGCCGTCCGATTACGCGGCGGCCATGGACGCCTTCAAGAAGAAGCTCGCCGAGGACAAGCCCAAGGTCGCGTCGCGCAAGGCCAGCCAGAACGCCCTCGACGTCATCAATGCGGTGGTTCCGGAAACCGTGGGCGGCTCGGCTGACCTCACCGGTTCCAACCTCACCAATACGCCCCAGACCCTGCCCTTCACAGATGCAGACCGCACCGGCCGCTACATGCGCTACGGCATCCGCGAGCATGAAATGGCCGCGGCCATGAACGGCATCGCGCTTCATGGCGGCTATATCCCCTATGGCGGCACGTTCCTGGTCTTCACCGACTATGCGCGTCCGGCCATCCGCCTCTCGGCCCTCATGGAACAGCGCGTCATCTACGTGATGACCCACGATTCCATCGGCCTGGGCGAAGACGGCCCGACCCACCAGCCCGTGGAACACCTGTCGGCCCTGCGCGCCATTCCCGAGCTGCTGGTGCTGCGTCCCGCCGACGCCACCGAGACGCTCGAATGTTGGCAGATCGCGCTCGAGCACAAGGATCGCCCCTCGATCCTCGCCCTCTCGCGCCAGAACCTGCCGGCCCTGCGCACCGAATACGTCAAGGAAAACCTCTCGGCCAAGGGCGCCTACAAGATCGCCGGCGACGACAATGCCGACGCCGTGATCTTCGCCACTGGCTCGGAAGTCTCGATCGCTGTCGAGGCCCAGAAGCAGCTCGCCGAAAAGGGCGTGTCCGCCAAGGTCGTCTCGGTGCCGAGCATGGAGCTCTTTGCCAAGCAGTCGGACGCCTACCGCGCTTCGATCCTGGGCAATGCCAAGGCCCGCGTGGCGGTGGAAGCGGGCATCTCGATGAGCTGGGACAAGCTCCTCGGCGACAAGGGCCGGTTCGTGGGCATGCACGGCTTCGGCGCGTCCGCCCCGGCCGAAGCCCTCTACGAACACTTCGGCATCACGGCCAACGCCGTTGTTGAAGCCGTCACGGCACAGTTGTAAGAGAGGCGCTTTCTAGCGCCTCCCTCCGTTACCTTTTCTGCCCTCAAGGAGCACGTCATGGCAGTTCGCGTCGCCATCAATGGATTTGGCCGTATCGGCCGCAACGTTCTGCGGGCGATCATCGAAAGTGGCCGCACCGACATCGAAGTGGTCGCCATCAACGATCTCGGCCCGGTGGAAACCAACGCCCACCTCCTGCGCTTCGACTCGGTCCATGGCCGCTTTCCGCATGACGTGAAGGTCGTCGGCGACACCATCGACGTGGGCCGCGGCCCCATCAAGGTGACCGCCGTCAAGAACCCGGCCGAGCTGCCGCACAAGGACCTGGGCGTCGATATCGCGCTCGAATGCACCGGCATCTTCACCGCCCGCGACAAGGCCGCGCTGCACCTGGAAGCCGGTGCCAAGAAGGTGCTGGTCTCCGCCCCTTCCGAAGGCGCCGACCTCACCGTCGTCTACGGCATCAACGACGCCAAGCTGGGCAAGGAGCACATCGTCGTCTCCAACGCCTCGTGCACGACCAACTGCCTCGCCCCGCTGGCCTTCGTGCTCAACGAGACGTTCGGCATCGAAAAGGGAATGATGACCACCATCCATTCCTATACCGGTGACCAGCCGACCCTCGACACCATGCACAAGGATCTCTATCGCGGCCGTGCAGCCGCGCTCTCGCAGATCCCGACCTCGACCGGCGCCGCCAAGGCCATCGGCCTGGTGCTCCCCGAACTCAAGGGCAAGCTCGATGGCGTCTCGGTGCGCGTGCCGACCCCGAACGTGTCGCTTGTCGACTTCAAGTTCATCGCCAAGCGCAAGGTCACTGCCGACGAGGTCAACCAGGCCCTGATCCAGGCCGCCGACGGCAAGCTCAAGGGCATCCTGGGCTACACCCGCTTCCCCAACGTCTCGATCGACTTCAACCACGACTCGCACTCCTCGACCGTGGCGCTCGACCAGACCAAGGTCATGGAAGGCGACTTCGTCTCGGTGCTGTCCTGGTACGACAACGAATGGGGCTTCTCCAACCGCATGGCCGATACCGCCGTGGCCCTGGGCAAGACGCTCTGAGCCGATAGGCCCGACTGAATTGGTGATGGGCCGGCAACTTGCCGGCCCTTTGCTTTTGCGGCACGCCACCGCAGTCGCGGTCACCGCGCCGCAAACCCACTGCCTCCTCCCCGGCGCAGGCCGGGAAGAGGGACTAACGATGCCGAAGCGCCGCCTTCGCCGGCAGGTCTCCCTCCCCCTTGTGGGGAGGGAACAAGGGTGGGGGGAGAAGCAACCTCGGTGTCCCAGGCAGATCCCGAGACAACGACAATCATCCTTCCCCGTCGTCTTCCCGTAACACCCCGCCCCTATCCTCCACCCCGTTGATTCGTTGCGGGGGCAGCGGCGTGCGGGATCTCAAGAGACTTCTGACGGGAACCGTCCTGGCCGGGAGCGCCATCGGCGGATGGCTCCACCAACCCGCATGGCTGCTTGCGCCGGCCGCGGTTTCCCTTCTCTTCCTCCTCCTCGAAGACCGCGCCGTGAGAGGCCAGATCGGTGCCGCAGCCTGGGCCAGCGAGGGCTATGCGCGGTTTCTTGTGGGGACGAACCTGTCGCTGTTGCTGCGTAACGCTATTCTGAACGCTGCAATCCTTGCTATAGCATCGGCATTGCATTCAGCGCTTGGTGGATAGACTTATGGCCGGTTTCAAGACCCTCGGCGACCTTGACCTCAAGGGAAAGCGCGTGCTGCTGCGCGCCGATCTCAACGTACCCGTCGCCGACGGCAAGGTGACCGATGCCACCCGCATCGAGCGCATCGTCCCCACCATCCGCGAGATCATCAAGGCGGACGGCAAGGTCATCCTGCTCTCCCATTTCGGCCGCCCAAAGGGCAAGGTCGACCCGCAATATTCGCTCGAGCAGGTCGCCTCGACCGTCGCTGACGTTACCGGCCATCCCGTCGGCTTCGTCGCCACCGACTGGGTGGACGTCTCCGATGCCAAGGCAGCCATCGACGGCGCGCCTGCCGGCAGCATCCTGCTGCTCGAAAACACCCGCTTCCATCCGGGCGAGGAAGCCAACGACGTCGAGCTGGCCAAGCGCATGGCCAGCCTTGGCGACGTATACGTCAACGACGCTTTTTCCGCCGCGCACCGCGCCCACGCCTCCACCGAAGCCCTGGCGCACCTGCTGCCGGCGGCGGCGGGCCTGGCCATGCAGGCCGAACTCGAAGCCCTTGAGGCCGGGCTGGGTAATCCCAAGAAGCCGGTCATCGCCATTGTGGGCGGCGCCAAGGTCTCGACCAAGATCGACCTGCTCGAAAACCTCGTGACCAAGGTCGACGGTCTCGTCATCGGCGGCGGCATGGCCAACACGTTCCTGCACGCTATGGGCTATGGCATCGGCAAGTCGCTGGCCGAAAAGGATCTGGCCGAGACCGCCAACCGCATCATGGAAACCGCCGAAAAGCACAAGTGCGCCATCATCCTGCCCATCGACGGAGCGGTGGCGTGGCACTTCGAGGCCAACGCGCCCCACCGCTTCTATGGCGTGGACGCCGTTGATCCTGAAGGCATGATCCTCGATGTCGGCCCCTCCTCGATCGAGCGCATCCAGGGCGCGATCGACGATGCCTCGACCGTCGTCTGGAACGGCCCGCTCGGCGCATTCGAGATCGCCCCCTTCGATACCGGCACCGTCGAAGTCGCTCGCCACGTGGCAGCGCGCACCAAGGCCGGCAAGCTGGTTTCCGTGGCCGGTGGCGGCGACACCGTCGCCGCGCTCGCCCATGCCGGGGTCAAGGACGAGTTCACCTATGTCTCGACTGCGGGTGGCGCCTTCCTCGAATGGATGGAGGGCAAGCCCCTGCCGGGCGTTGAGGCTCTCAAGACGGCCTAGGCCGTCTACACGCCTTCCGGCTTAAATCGAACGTCTAATCGACGCTTCGCGGGCTGCCAGCATAATTTCGCGTCGTCCAGTTCTCTTGAGGGTGACCTACATGCCGGCGATGTCGTTGAATGCCATTGCTCGAAAGCTAGTCGAGCCGGGCAAGGGCATTCTCGCCGCCGACGAATCCGAACCGACGATCGCCAAGCGTTTCGCGGCGATCGGCATCGGCAACACGCCCGAGCTGCGCCGCGATTACCGCGAGATGCTGTTCCGCTCGCGCGAGGCGATGACCAAGTACATCTCGGGCGCCATCCTCACCGAGGAAACGCTCAAGCAGGACGGCGCCGACGGCACCGCCTTCATCGCGCTCCTCGCCGATAGCGACGTCATCCCGGGCATCAAGGTCGATCGCGGCACTTTCCCGATGCCGGGTACCGATGGCGAAAAGATCACCGAAGGCCTCGATGGCCTGCGCCAGCGCCTGGCCGAATACGCTGCCCTGGGCGCCGGCTTTGCCAAGTGGCGCGCCGTCATCACCATTGCCGAGCAGGCCCCGACCCGCAACGCCATGCGCGCCAATGCCCATGCCCTCGCCCGTTACGCCATGCTCTGCCAGGAAGCCGGCATCGTGCCGGTGGTCGAGCCGGAAGTCGTCGGCGACGGCGAGCCGGGCGACCACTCCATCGAGCGCTGCCAGGAAGTGACCGAGGAGACTCTCGAAACCGTCTTTAAGGAACTCCGCCTCGCCGGCGTCGACTTCACCGGCATGCTGCTCAAGCCGAACATGGTTCTCGCCGGCCACAAGGCCGAGCGCCAGGCCGATGTCGAGGAAGTTGCGCGCCGCACCGTCGAGACGCTGCGCGCCACCGTTCCCGCCTCGGTCCCGGGCATCGCCTTCCTTTCGGGCGGCCAGACCGATGAGGAAGCCACCGCGCACCTCAGTGCCATGAACCGCCTGCCGGGTCTGCCCTGGAACGTGACGTTCTCCTATGGCCGCGCCCTCCAGAATGCGGCGCTTCGCCTCTGGGCCGGACGCGCCGAGAACATCATGGGCGCCCAGGCCGCTTTCGCTCATCGGGCCCGCATGAACAGCCTGGCTTCGCTAGGCGAATGGCAGGGCGATCTCGATCGCGCCGCCTGATCGCACAGCAATCCCGACACGTTGATGGCGCTGGCCCTTGCCAGCGACCCTTTTCTTGACAAAATGCGCGGCCACTCAACGGCCGCGTCATTTTGTAAGAAAAAGTACATGTCAGCCCAGATCTTCCTTGTCGCCCCCGCCGATGCGGACATCGCCGCGTTCGCCCCGATCCTGGAGGGCGCGCTGGCCTCGGTCCCCGTTTCGGCCCTGTTCCTGCCGCGAGGCGCCCGCAGCGAGAATGCGTACAAGGATTTCGTCAAGGCGGTCGCTCCGATCGCGCAGTCCGAGGGCTGCGCCGTGTTGATCGGAGGCGAACCGGGCTGGGTGCGCACCCTGGGCGCGGACGGGCTGCATGTCTTCGGTTCGGCCAAGGCGCTGCCCGCCACGCGAGAGGCCGCCGCCGCCCTCAAGCCGCAGATGATCGTGGGGGCCGGTCCGGCCGCCAGCCGGCACGACGCCATGGGGCTGGGCGAACTCGATATCGACTACGTCCTTTTCGGCCCGCTCGAGGGCGCGCTGTCCGCCGAAGCGCGGGACATGGCTTCCTGGTGGGCCCAGACCATGGAAGTGCCCGCCGTTCTCTCCGACCCGCAGGCCGATGGCGAGACTGCCGACGCGGCCGGCTGCGAATTCCTGGCCGTGGGTGAAAGCGTCTGGAAAGCGCCACAAGGAGCCGCTATTGCCTTGAGCGAAATCGCCCAGCGACTGGAGACGCTCTGATGCCCAAACGCTTGGCCAGCGCCATCGCCGCACTCATTCTCGCCTCGACCGCCGCCACCGCCACCCTGGCGCAGACCGAGGACGCCCGCGCCATCAGCGAAGACATCTTCGGCTCCAAGACCCCGCCCGACGAGGCCTACGGGGCCTTCCAGCGCGGCTATTACCTCACCGCCCTCGCCCTGGCCCTGCCCCGGGCCGAAAAGGGCGACCCCGCCGCCCAGACGCTCATCGGAGAGATCTACGCCCGCGGGCTCGGCGTCGCCGAGAACGTGGCGCGGGCCTCGGGCTGGTATGCGCTTGCCAGCAAGAACGGCGACATGATGGGCACGTTCGAGCTCGCCCTGCTCTACCAGGATGGCCGCGGCGTTCCCAAGAGCCGCGAAAAGGCCGCCGAGCTGTTCAAGAAGGCCGCCGACGCCGGCTACATGCCCGCAAAATACAACCTGGCCATGCTCTACGTCGAAGGCGTCTACGTCGAACCCAACATGACCAAGGCCGCCGAGTTGCTCAAGGAAGCCGCCGATTCCGGCATGCCCGAGGCGCAGTACGACTATGGCGTCCTCCTCATGGAAGGCGCCGGCGCTGCCCCCAACCCCAAGGAAGGCGCCCACCAGATCGGCCTGGCTGCCGACCAGGGCCTGCCGGCCGCCCAGGTCGAATATGCCACCATGCTCTATCTCGGCAAGGGCGTCGAAAAGAACCTGCCCGAGGCGGTTAAGTGGTACCGCAAGGCCGCCATGGCCGGGAACGCAGTGGCCCAGAACCGCTACGCCAAGCTGCTGGCGGTGGGCGAAGGGGTAGACCTCGACCTCCAGGAGGCCGCCATGTGGCGCTCGCTCGCCAAGCGGCAGGGCCTGAACGATCCGACGCTCGACAAACTTCTCGTCTCCATCCCTGCCGACGAGCTGGCACAGGCGGAAAACCGGGCCCGCTACTGGCCGGGCGAGCCCCCGACCACTACCGCCGATGCGGGCGAACCTGCCAAGGCCCCTTGAACCGGCGCGCTTCCAAGGCTAGAAGCGCCCATCTCCTTTCCGATCCACCTTTTCCGGCTGACCTATGGCCCGCTCCGCACTGCTCAATGTCATGGTTCAGGCCGCCATCAAGGCCGGCAAGTCCCTCACCCGCGACTTCGGCGAAGTCGAAAACCTGCAGGTGTCCCGTAAGGGCCCGGCCGATTTCGTCTCGGCCGCCGACCGCCGCGCCGAACAGATCGTCTTCGAGGAACTGCGCAAGGCGCGCCCGACCTATGCCTTCCTGATGGAAGAGAGCGGCGAAGTCGCCGGCACCGACGGCCAGCACCGCTGGATCATCGACCCGCTCGACGGCACCACCAATTTCCTGCACTCGATCCCGCTCTTCGCGGTCGCCATCGCGCTCGAGCGCGGCGACGAGATCGTGGCCTCCCTGATCTACAATCCCGTCATGGACGAGATGTTCACCGCCGAAAAGGGCGGCGGCACCTGGCTCAACGAGCGCAAGCGCCTGCGCGTGGCTGCCCGCCGGCACCTGGCCGACGCGGTCGTGGCCACCGGCATCAAGGTGATGAACCCGTCCGAAGACGCCCTGGCCCTGCGCCAGGTCAATCACATTTCCCCGGCCGTCGCCGGCATCCGCCGCTCGGGCTCGGCCTCCACCGACCTGGCCTGGGTCGCGGCCGGCCGCTTCGATGCCTATTGGGAAAACCAGCTCAAGCCCTGGGACGTGGCGCCCGGCCTGCTGATGGTCAAGGAAGCCGGCGGGTTCGTGTCGGACTATGCCGGCACCGGCGGCAGCATCTGGAACGGCCAGGTCGTGGCCGGCAACGAAACCATCCAGGGCCTGCTGCTCAAGGAAATCAAAGCCGTCAAATAACCGTGCCAAGTCCTTGGGGCCATTGTCAGGGGGTTGCGTTGCACTTAGTGTTGCTAACGATTTGTTAGCAACACCGTGCGGGCCATGGCGACCAGTTACGACCCCTACAATCTGGCGAGCCCGCTCGTCTATCTCGTCAAGATCGTCGTTTTTTTGATTCTGGTGGCCCTGATCGCCACGATCCTGGCGCCCCAGATCGTGACCTTCTTCTGGGCCAACCCCTTCATCAACTCGATGATTTTCCTGACCCTGGCGATCGGCATCTTCCTGTCGTTCCGCCAGATCATCCGGCTTTTCCCGGAAGTGAAGTGGGTCAATTCCATCCAGGACGGCACTATGGCCGATGTCCGCCCGCCGGTGCTGCTGGCCCCCGTGGCCGGCATCCTGCGCGACCGGTTGGGCGAAGCCATCATCACCCCGCAGTCGATGCGCTCCATCCTCGATTCGGTCGGTATCCGGCTGGACGAAGCCAAGGACACCTCGCGCTACCTCACGGGCCTGCTGGTTTTCCTGGGCCTGCTCGGCACCTTTTACGGCCTGCTCCAGACCGTGACCTCGGTGGCCAGCGTCATCCAGGCGCTCGACGTCAACCAGGCCGATACCACCAGCCTCTTCGCCAATCTCAAGGAGGGCCTCACCGCCCCGCTCGGCGGCATGGGCACGGCCTTCTCGTCCTCGCTCTTCGGCCTTTCCGGCTCGCTGATCCTGGGATTCCTCGATCTCCAGACCTGGCAGGCGCAGAACGCCTTCTACACGGACCTTGAGGACTGGATGACCTCCATGACCGAGCTTGACCACCCCATGACCGCTTTGCAGGCATCGGGCCTGGGCGTGCAGGGGCCGGAAATGCAGGCGATGTTCGAGCGCCTCGGCTCCACCATGCAGACCACCAATTCCTCCCAGAACGCCATCCGCGCCATGGCCGAGCTGGCCAAGGGCATTGACGGGCTGGTCAAGCACATGCGGGCCGAACAGGACACCTTGCGCGCCCATATCGCCGAGCAGAGCGAGAACAACGCCAAGCTGCGCGAGCTCATCGACGAGATGCTCTCGACCCTCAAGGGCGACCAGAAATGACGGCCCCCTCCGGCGCGCGGATCTAGACCATGGCCCTCAGCCGCCGCTCCCGCGAGGTCACCAATTACTGGCCGGGCTTTGTCGATGCCCTGTCGAGCCTTCTGCTCGTCATAATCTTCCTCCTGTCCCTGTTCATGCTCACCCAGTTCTTCACCAACCAGGAACTTCTGGGCAAGGACACCGCGCTTTCGCGCCTCAACTCCCAGATCGCCGAGCTAACCGACCTGCTCCAGCTTGAGCGCGCCAACAATTCCGACCTCGAATCCACCATCGCCAACCTCACGGCCACCCTGAGTGGGGCCGAACAGGAGCGCGACAGCCTCAAGGGTCAGCTTGCCGGGATCGGCCTGGGCGACACCGGCAAGGACCAGACCATCGCCGACCTAAACGCCCAGCTCGCCGGCGAGAAGGAAGTTTCCCGCGAGGCGGCGGCGCAGGTGGCACTGCTCAACCAGCAGCTCGCGGCGCTGCGCACCCAGATCGGCGCACTCGAGGAGGCCCTCCAGGCCTCCGAGACCCGCGACACCGAATCGCGCACAAAAATCGCCGACCTCGGACGGCGCCTCAACGTAGCGCTCGCCCAGCGCGTCCAGGACCTTTCGCGCTACCGGTCGGATTTCTTCGGACGCCTGCGCCAGATTCTCGAGGGGCGCGCCGACGTGCGGGTGGTGGGCGACCGCTTCGTCTTCCAGTCCGAAGTGCTGTTCGAGCCGGGCAAGGCCGACATTTCGGAGGGTGGCATCGCCGACCTCCAGGGCCTGGCCCAGGCCATTCTCCGGCTCGAGCAGGAAATCCCGCCCGACATCAACTGGGTGCTGCGCATCGATGGCCACACCGACAAGCGCCCGATCTCGAACGCGCAGTTCCCTTCCAACTGGGAGCTCTCGGCGGCCCGCGCGATTTCGGTGGCGAAATACCTGGTCAGTCAGGGCGTCTCGCCCAATCGCCTGGTGGCTGCCGGCTTCGGCGAGTTCTCCCCGCTCGATCCGGGCGACAACGAAGAGGCCTACCGCAAGAACCGTCGCATCGAGTTCAAGCTTACCGAAGGCTGATCCGATCCTTCCGGCCAGACTCCGAAAGCCGCGCGTCCCGACTGGGTCGCGCGGTTTCTGTTTGATCGCCCGACGCCAACAGCCCCATCGCCTCCCCCCGTGGGGAGGGATTGAGGGTGGGGGTAAGCCAATGGGCTTGTAGCTGCGGCGCCCCGCCCTTGTTCCCCCACAAGCGGGAGGCAGACGTGCTGGCACCTCCTGGCCACAGCGCTCACCAACTGCAAACCACATGCCTACCAAAGATGCCGGCCATCCATCTTCGTGATCGTGAGCCCTGACAGATCGAAATCATCGAGCAGGCGTACATTTACGCCGATCCGGAACTTGTCGAGTTCATGGGAGCCGTCGAGCGACCATTTGGGGGAGACCCCATAGGTCTGGCAGCCGCAGGTCGGACAGAAGTGTGGTGCTTGTTGTAACCGGTCTTCGAATAGACGCGGTCCGGTCCGGCGGCGGAGAAGTCCTCCGGCTCGTAATAGGCCCAAAGGCCCCCCGCCTTGCTGCAATAGGTGCAGTTGCACTCGACCGCCTCGGTCGGCACGGTGGCGACTTCGAAGCGGGTGGCACCGCAATGGCAGGTTCCCGAGATGGTCATGGCACGTGTCCCTTCGTTGTGTTGACGAAGGGATTGTGCGCCGGGGCTGCTGACAAGGCCTGTCAGCAACCGCCCTATTCGGCCGCGCCCGCCTTTTCGACATCCTCGTCGGTGCGGAACTGCAGCTTGGCCAGCTCGGCGTAGCGCCCACCCTTCTTGACCAGCTGGGCGTGGGTGCCCTGGTCGATGAGCTGTCCCGCCTCGAGCACGAGGATGCGGTTGGCATCGCGGATGGTGGCAAGGCGGTGGGCGATGACGAGCGTGGTGCGCCCTTCCATCAGCCGCTCGAGGGCGAGCTGCACCAGCCGCTCGCTCTGCGCGTCGAGCGCGCTCGTGGCCTCGTCGAGGAGGAGGATCGGCGCGTCCTTGAGCAGGGCGCGCGCGATGGCGAGGCGCTGCTTCTGGCCGCCCGAGAGCATGACGCCGCGTTCCCCCACGATCGAATCGTAGCCATGGGGCAGCTCGACCACGAAATCGTGGACAAGGGCGGCGCGGGCAGCGGCTTCGATCTCGGCCTGGCTCGCTTCGGGCTTGCCGAAGCGAATGTTGTCGGCAACCGTTCCGGCGAAGATCGTCGGCTCCTGCTCGACATAGGCGAAGCGATGGCGCAGCTCGGCCGGATCGACATCGCGCACGTCGACCCCATCCACCAGGATGCGGCCGTCATCGACATCGTAGAAGCGCTGGATCAGCGCGAAGACAGTCGACTTGCCGGCCCCCGAAGCCCCGACCAACGCCACGGTTTCCCCGTGCCGCACGTCGAAGGAGAGTCCGTCGATGACCTTCTCGTCATCGCGGTTGCGGTAGGCGAAGCTCACGTCCTGGAAGGCCACGGTGCCCAGCGGGGGCACAGGGAGCGCCTTGGGCTTGGGCGGGGCATTGAGGGTGGGCTGGGTGTCGATGATCTCGATCAGCCGCTCGGTGGCGCCCGAAACCGTCTGCAGCGTGCCCCAGATTTCCGAGATCGAGGTGAGCGCGTTGGAGGCCATCAGGGCATAGATCATGAACTGGGTGAGCTGCCCCACCGTCACCGCGCCATCGAAGACGGCGCGGGCGCCCCACCAGACCACGACCACCAGCGCGCTGGTGGCAAGGAACATGATGAGTGCCAGCAGCCCCGCACGCGCGCCCAGGCGCGTGACTTCGGCGTCGTAGCTCTCTTCGGCCCGCTCGGCATAGACGCGCGACTGCTCGGGCTCCTGGACGAAGGACTTGATGGTCTTGGTAGCGCCCAGGGCCTCGGTGGCCATGGCCGACATATCGGCCAGCGCGTCCTGCGTGCGGCGCGACATCCGGCGCAGCCGGCGGCTGAGGAGGATCATCGGGATGATGATCGCCGGGGCCAGGACCACCACGCCCAGCGCAAGGTATGGGCTGGTGAGGAACATCAGCACCACCGCGCCCACGATGGTGACCAGGCCGCGCAGCGTCATCGAGAGGCTCGAACCGATCGCGCCGCGAATGGTGGCGACGTCGCCGTTGAGGCGCGAGGTCAGTTCACCCACCCGGTGGGTGTCGAAGAACGTGGTGTCGAGCGTGAGCAGATGGTCGAACACCGCCCGCCGCAGGTCGGTCAGCACGCGTTCGCCCAGGATCGAGACGAAATAGAAGCGCGCCCCCGAAGCCACGGCCATCACCGCGGCAACGCCGACGATCAGCCAGCCATAGGAGGTGACCATGCCTAGGTTCTGCTCGGTGAAGCCCCTGTCGATCACCCCGCCTGCAAGGCTGGGAATAACGAGCGAGGAGATGGCCGCCACCAGAAGGAAGATGATGGTCAGCGCCAGCCGCCAGGGATAGCGCATGACGAAAGGAAACAGCCGCTTGAGCGGTTGCAGCGATTTTGGAGCAGCTTTCTCCGGCTCCTTGCCGGAGGAAAGTCGCGAACCGCGAACCGGTTCACTCATATCGGAAGGCCCATTGTGAAAACGCCCCTTACATAGGCAGTGACAAAAGCCCCCGCAACTGGTTTTGCCGCGACGATTGCGCCCTTGCGGAGGCAAGCATCTTTCTATATGAACCCGGCAACCAGTTTGACATCGGCTCTCCGGGCGCTCGCGGCGCCCGTTCCATTTGAGGGTAGGCCCCATGAAGAAAGACATCCATCCGGACTATCACAACATCAAGGTTGTGATGACCGACGGCACTGAATACCTCACCCGCTCCACCTATGGCGCCGAGGGTGACACGCTTCAGCTCGATATCGACCCGAAGACCCATCCGGCCTGGACCGGCGCCACCGGCCAGCTCATGGACCGCGGCGGCCGCGTCTCGCGCTTCAAGGAACGCTTCAAGGGCCTGGGCATCTAAGCCCTTCGCTCTGGAGAGAGTTTGGGAAAGCCCGGCATTGCCGGGCTTTTCTTTTGCCCTGTCGGCACCTGCAAAAAAGAAAAGCCGCGCAGGCCCTGCCCGCGCGGCTCGTCACGGTCGGTTCTGGAACGGCTCAGCGCGCGGGCGAAAAGGCAGCGCGCAGGCGCGAAAGCTGGTCGGCAATGCCGTTCTCGCCCCCGCTCGAAAGCTCGGGCACCTTCCCGCGCTCGAGCTGGTCGTACTGCATGACCCGGTCGAAAAGGCGATCGCCCTTGGCGATATAGTCGCGCAGGTTATCGGGAAGATCCTCGAAACCGGGCCCGCCGCGCTCGGACGGGGTCGCCGAAAACTGCACCTTCTCCTTTTCAAGCCGGGCGTTCTCGGCGGAAATCTCGCCTTCGTTGACGGCGCGCTGCAGCAGCAACCAGGAGGCGAGCTGCATCAGGCGCGTGGTCAGGCGCATTGATTCCGTGGCGTAGAGGAACGAGGATTCGCGCGACAGCGCCTTGCTCTCGGCACGGCCGACACCGTCGAGATAGGCCGCGACCTCCTCGATCAGCGACATCCCCTCACGATAGAGCATGTCAAACCCGCCCGACGCGACGATGCGCGGGCCAATGGCAACTGCCTGCTTTTCAGTAATCTCGCCCACCGGCGGTCCGATCTCTTATGCTGTTCGCGCGGGACTTTATGACTATTCGCCGGGCGCGTCACGGGTAAGGCGCAGGCAAGCTTGCGATAAGCTTAACGCCTTGCCGTCGCTTCGCAAAATGCAACAGCCAAAAAGAAAAAGAGCCGTCAGATGGCGGCTCTCGAAAGTTAACAGGGAGGCGTCAAACAGAGGGAGAAACCACTCTGAAAAATCCAGAAAGAACTGGATAACGTGAGGTTACCCGGAACCTCTTAATTGGAGGTTAACAGGACTCAGTTTCTTAACCTTGCCATTTCACTCCCTCGAAACGTTAAAATTTGAAGAGATTTTGAGCCTCCGACCGGCTCTTCTGGCGCGCCGCGATGGCGGCCTTGAGCCGCTCGATCTCATTGGACAGCAGCGCGATCCGGGCCTCGAGCTCTTCGACCGACATGGCGTCGAGCAGCATGCCGACCTCATGCGCCTTGGGCTTGCTGCGCGCCTCCTCCTCATCCATCTCGCCGCTCCTTTCATCGCTTTGGAGCGCAAGATTTAGCGCAACGGCCTTGCCGCGGAAACGCCTTCGCGGCACCCTGCATCCATGACCCTGCCCGACGACATGCTGGCAATCGATGTCCGCGCCCCCGGCGGCCCGGATGCGCTTGTGCCGACCCGCGCGCCCCTGCCCGAGCTTCACCCGGGCCACGTGCTGATCCGCGTGGCGGCGGCGGGGATAAACTATCCCGACGTTCTCCAGCGCATGGGCCAGTACGACCCGCCCTCCTGGCATTCGCCGCGCCCGGGCCTGGAAGTGGCGGGCGAAGTGGTCGCCGTGGGCGAGGGTGCGCTCGGCTATGACCTGGGCGGCCCGGTGCTGGCGCTCTGCAATGGCGGGGGCTATGCCGAATACGTGTCGGTGCCGGCCGGCCAGGTCCTGCCGATCCCGGTGGGCCTCGACATGGCCTGGGCCGGCGCCATCGCCGAAACGTGGTTCACGGTCGAACAAACCCTGGTGATGCGCTCCGGGCTCGAGGCTGGGATGACTGTGCTCGTCCACGGCGCCGCCGGCGGCATCGGGGCGGCAGCCCTGGCGCAGAGCTCCATCCACGGCGCCCGCCCGATCGCGGTGGTTTCGACGCTGGAAAAGGCCGACTACGTGCGCGAGGAACTCGGGGTTCCCGACGTCATCATCCACAGCGAAGAGGATTTCGTGGGCCGGACCAAGGCTATGACCGACGGCCGGGGCGCCGACCGCATCGTCACCTTCGCGGGCGGCGACATGCTGGCCCGCAACATCGCTGCGGCGGCGCGCGGCGGCACAATCGTGCAGCTCGCCTCGCTCTCACACGCCAATGCCGAGATCGCCATTCCACAACTTTTGGGCAAGCAGCTGGCGATCTTCGGCTCGGTCCTCCGCCCGCAATCGGACGGCACCAAGGCCGCGATCGCACAAAGCCTGAGGCGCCACGCCTGGCCCGCCTTCGCCTCCGGCAGGGTGGCGCGTCCGCGCCTGCGCGCCATGCCGCTGGGCCAGGCGGCGGAGGCGCACCGGGCCATGGAGGATCGCGCCTCGTTCGGCAAGATCGTGCTGCTCACGCCCTTCGGTGAGCGGTTTTCCAGCGACAAATCCGTTGCAGAACCCTGACCTAATCCGTATATTTGCATCTATTCCCCTCAGCAAAAAGCAAGAGGCGGAGCGGACCAGCTGAGAACTGGCCGCGCCAACAGAGAGATTTTGCTATGGCCACTACCCTGCTGATGCCCAAGGCAACCGCCGTCTGGCTGGTCGACAACACTGCCTTGTCCTTCGAGCAGATCGCCGCGTTCTGCGCGCTGCATCCGCTCGAGGTCCAGGGCATTGCCGATGGCGACGTGGCAGGCGGCATCATGGGCGTGAACCCGATCCAGAACGGCCAGCTCACCCGCGAGGAAATCGAGAAGGCCGAAAAGGATCCGAACTACCGGATGAAGGTCTCCGAGCCGAAGGTGCGCGTGGCTGCCGCCAAACGCAAGGGCCCGCGCTACACCCCGATTTCGCGCCGCAACGAACGCCCCAACGCCATCAAGTGGCTGGTGCGCAACCATCCCGAACTCAAGGACGCCCAGATCATGCGCCTGGTCGGCACCACCAAGTCGACCATCGACGCGGTGCGTGACGGCACGCACTGGAACACGGCGAACCTGACGGCCATGGACCCGGTGACGCTCGGCCTCACCTCCCAGATCGAGCTCGATCTCGAGGTCAAGCGCGCCGCCAAGAGCGGCGGCCTGCCCATGGAAGACGAGCCGCAGGGCACCATGCTCCTCACCGCCGAGGAAGCCATGGCCAGCGCCAACCGCAGCCTGGCGCCCCAGGAGGGCGAAGAAGGCTCGGCTGACGTCCACGAGCAGGACGAGTTCGACGCCGACTCGGTGTTCGCCAAGCTCAAGTCGCTCAAGAACGACGCCAACGACGACAGCGACGAGTAAACGGGCGCGGTTCTGATCGCCGCAAACGCCCCTGGGAGGAGATTTCTTTGGAAGGCAATCTCCTCCTCGTCATCTTCGTGCTGCTCGCCGCGACCGTGGCACTCGTGCCGCTCGCCAAGTGGAGCGGCACCGGCACCATCCTGGGCTACCTCGCCGCAGGCATCCTCATCGGCCCCTACGGCCTCAAGCTCGTTTCCGACACGCACCTGATCTCCAACGTCGCCGAGTTCGGCGTGGTGATGATGCTGTTCCTCATCGGCCTGGAGGTGCAGCCCTCCGAACTCTGGCGGCTGCGCAACAAGGTGGTCGGCATGGGCATCCCCCAGGTCGCCCTTTCGGCAGCGCTCCTGGCGGCCGTATTCCGGCTCACCGGCGTACACTGGGCCATAGCCCTCACTATCGGGCTGGCGTTGTCGCTCTCCTCGACCGCCATCGCCATGCAGTCGATCGCCCAGCGCGAGATCACCAAGACCGATACCGGCAGGGCGAGCCTGGTGGTGCTGCTGGTCCAGGACATGGCCGTGATCCCGATCCTGGCCGCGCTGCCGATCCTCGCCGCCTTCAGCGGCTCGCCCTCGGCCATCATCCGAACCGACATCGGCAACGCCATCCAGGCCATTGACGATCCGATCGACCTGTTCACCCCGCTCCTCATCATCGCCGCCTTCGTCGGTGCCCTGCTCGGCGCGCGCTTCGTGGTGCGTCCGCTCATCTATTTCGTGGCCCGAGCCCACGTGCGCGAGGTCTTCACGGCCCTGGCGCTCGCCCTCGTCATCGGTGCGTCCCTGCTGACCCAATCGATCGGCCTCTCCCCCGCGCTCGGGGCGTTCCTGGGCGGGGTTCTGCTGGCCGACAGCGAATACCGCCATGAGCTCCAGAGCAATCTCGAACCCTTCAAGGGCCTGCTGCTGGGGCTTTTCTTCATCTCGGTGGGCATGTCGATCACGTTCTCGGTGTTCCTCGATGCCCCGCTCACCATCCTCGCCATCCTCCTGGCCATGATGGCCATCAAGATGGCGGTGCTCTATGGGCTGGGCTCGGTCTTCGGCATGCACGCGGCCGATCGCATGCTCTTCGCGATCCTGCTCTGCCAGGCCAGCGAGTTCAGCTTCGTGGTGCTGCAGGCCGGCGTTTCGGCCGGCGGCATCGGTCAGCACGATTACGAAGTGCTCAGCCTGATCGTGGCCCTCTCGATGGCCACGACCCCGCTCTTGCTCTTTGCCTTCGACCGGCTGATCGCGCCGCGCCTGCATGCAAGCCCCACGCCCGAGCCGAGCGAACCGATGAACTCGGACCAGAAGGTCATCGTGCTTGGCTACGGCCGGTTCGGCCAGATTGTCACGCGCCTGCTGCGCTCGCAGGGCTTCGAGATGACCCTGATCGACGACGACCCAGCCCAGATCGCGCTGATGCGCCGCTTCGGCATCAAGGTCTTCTATGGCGATGCCTCGCGCCTCGACCTGCTCGAGGCGGCCGATGCGCGCCATGCCCAGATGATCATCGTCGCCGTGGCCGGGCGCGAGCGCATCCTCTCGATCGTTTCCTCGGTCCGCCGCCACTATCCGCACGTCAAGATCGCGGCGCGCGCCGTCGACCGCGCCCACGCCCATCGCCTGATGGCCCTTGGCGTTGACGTCTTCGAGCGCGAAACTTTCCGGTCCGCCCTCACCCTTGCCACCAGCTCTCTGGTCGCCCTCGGTTACGAACCGGAGCGCGCCCAGCGCCTGGGCGAAGCCTTTGCCGACCACGACATCCGCATGCTCCACCAGAGCTACGAGCTGCGCGACGACGAGGACGCCTATATCGGCTTCGTGCGCCAATCGGTGGAAATGCTGGGCAGCGTGCTCGAGGCCGACGAGGCGCGCGGCGAGGAAAACGGACACTCCACCGGCGATTCCGATCGCGCCCGCGACCGGCGCGATATTGACAACGGCTCCGCCGCAGGGTCGAGATAGCGCTCCAACCTTCCCGCCCCGGCTTTCCCGCCTATGTACGATCCCTATTTCCTGACGGTCTGCGTGATCGCGGTCTTCCTTGTCGCCCTTTCCAAGGCCGGCCTGCTCGGCAGCCTGGGCGTGGTCGGCGTGCCGCTCCTGAGCCTGGTCATGCCGGCGCGCGACGCCGCCGGCATGATGCTGCCCGTGCTTCTTGTGATGGATGCCATCGCCGTCTGGTCCTACCGCAAGGAATGCGACTGGAGCATCCTCAAGATCATGCTCCCCGGTGCCATGGTCGGCACCCTCATCGGCTGGGTGCTCTGGTCCTTCGTTTCCGATTCGCTCGTGCTGCTGTTCGTCGGCGTGATCACGGTGCTGTTCATCCTCGACGCAGTCTTCCCCATCCGCAAAGCGTTGGTGGGCCTGTCCTCGCCGTCCACCGGCTGGGGCCGGTTCTGGGGCGCGTTCGCCGGCTTCACTAGCTTCGTCAGCCACACAGGCGGCCCTCCCTTCCAGATCTACGTGCTGCCCCAGAAGCTGGCGCCCGCGCTCTATTCGGGCACGTCGGCCTTCTTCTTTGCCATCGTCAACACCTCCAAGCTCGTGCCCTATTTCTTCCTGGGCCAGCTTTCAGTCAGCAATCTCGAACTGGCCGCGCTCCTGGCGCCAGTGGCCATCGTCGGGGTGCTGATCGGGGTGTACCTGGTGCGCCGCATCTCGGCCCGCTTTTTCTACCAGATCGCCTATGGGCTGGTGTTCCTGCTGGCGCTCAAGCTCATCTATGACGGCGCGATGGGCCTCTTGGCCGGGTCGGGCGTGGCCTGAGGCCCAACAAAAAAGGCCGCGTGGTGCGCGGCCTTCTCCCACAACTGAAATCGTTTGGCGCCGTCAGGCTTCGGCGCTGGAGAGTCTGGTGAGTTCGTCCTTCACCTCGAGCTTCTTTCGTTTCAGGGCCGAAATGTAGAGGTCATCTTTGAGGTAGTTCTGCATCTCGGATTCGATCTTCTGATCGAGCTCCCGGTGACGCCGCTCGAGTGCGGCGATGTAGCCTTCAGTCGTCATGACAACTCCTTTGAGCTTGGTCGGACTCGGTGATCGTCACAAAAAATTCACGTCTTGTCGACTCAGACGAAGGGCGAGCGGGAAACCCCGTGCAAAATCGCTTTCGATCAGCTAACCAAGACCTCAGGCGTCCATAAGCATAAAGAAGTCGCGCGCCCGATGCTGCCTTTGACCAAGGAACAGGAAGCCGCTCTCGGCCTCGAACTGGCGACCAAACGCCAGGAACACGCTGATCTTGATGCGGCAATCGCCACGCTGGCAGCTTCGCACGTGGCCGACCGGATGCTGATCCAGCGCCTCAAGAAGCGCAAGCTGGTGCTCAAGGACCGGATCGTCCAGCTCGAAACCATCCTCATTCCAGACATCATCGCGTGAGGGCGCGCCTTGCACCTCACGACCTTTTGAGCTACACGCGCCTTTTGCAGGGGGACCGGGCCATATGCTGACCACGCCGCTTGTCGCCATCGTCATGGGAAGCCAGTCCGATTGGCCCACCATGCGGCATGCCGCCGAAGTCCTCGACAATCTCAAGATCGAATACGAAGCCCGGATCGTGTCGGCCCACCGCACGCCCGACCGGCTCGTCGATTTCGCCAAGAGCGCCAAGGCCGACGGCTTCAAGGTCATCATCGCGGGGGCCGGCGGCGCCGCGCACCTGCCCGGCATGATCGCCTCGATGACCACCCTCCCCGTCTTCGGCGTCCCCGTGCGTTCCAAGGCCCTTTCGGGCCAGGACAGTCTGCTCTCGATCGTACAGATGCCGGGTGGCATTCCGGTCGGCACCCTCGCCATCGGCGAGCCGGGCGCCATCAATGCCGCGCTTCTGGCTGCCGCCGTGCTGGCGCTCTCGGATGCCGAGATCGATGCCGCGCTCGATCGCTACCGCCGTGACCAGAGCGGCGCCGTCCCACTCTTTCCCCAAGACGACGAATGACCGCCACTGATCCCCTCCCGCCCGGCAGCACTGTCGGCATCCTGGGCGGAGGCCAGCTCGGCCGCATGCTCGCCCTCGCCGCGGCGCGCCTGGGCATGAAGACCCATGTCTATTGCCCCGACGCCCTCAGCCCCGCCTTCGAGGTGACCCCGCACAGGACCGTGGCCGCCTATGACGACGAAGCCGCGCTCGCCGCCTTTGCCGAGGCCGTGGACGTGGTGACCTACGAATTCGAGAACGTGCCGGCGCAGACGGCGGAATTCATCGCCGCGCGCGTCCCGCTGCGCCCGGGCGCGCGCGCCCTCGCCGTCTCCCAGGACCGGCTCGAGGAAAAAGGCTTCCTCTCCGATAGCGGCGTGCCGGTGGCGCCCTACCGCCCGGTCTATTCGCTCGATGACCTCGAGGCCGCGCTCGCCGAACTGGGCACCCCCGCCGTCCTCAAGACCACGCGGCTGGGCTATGACGGCAAGGGCCAGCGCATCGTGCGCAGTATCAATGAGGCGGCCGGGGCATTCGACGCGCTTGACCCCAAGCCGCTGGTGCTCGAAGCCTTCATCGGATTCGACAAGGAAATCTCGGTAATTGCGGCGGGCAATGCCAGGGGCGAAGTGGTGAGTTTCGAGCCCTCCGAAAATGTCCACCGCGACCACATCCTCAAGACCTCGACGGTGCCTGCCGCCATCTCTGCCGAGCTCGCGGCCAAGGCCGCCGACGCGGCCAGGCGGATCGTTGGCGCGCTCGACTACGTGGGCGTGATGGGAATCGAGTTCTTCGTGCTGCCCGGTGGCGAGGACCTGCTCGTCAACGAGATCGCCCCGCGCGTCCACAATTCGGGCCACTGGACCGAAGCGGTATGCGTGACCGATCAGTTCGAGCAGCACATCCGCGCCGTGGTCAACTGGCCACTGGGTGATGTGACCCGCACCGCCGATGTCGTGATGGAAAACCTCATCGGCTACGAGGTTGATTCCATTGTAGATCTTCTCGGCCCCGGCATCCGCCCCCATCTTTACGGAAAGACCGAGGCCCGCCCCGGGCGCAAGATGGGACACATCAACCGCGTTGGCGGGCAAACCGGCAGAAAATAAGCAATTTGCACGGTTTGGGCAGTGGACAAGCCGCCGGGGTTGGACTATATACCCCGACCACGGTGACTGGCTCGGCCGGTCGGCGCAAGTACCATATGGCCCTTGCGCTCCACATCAAACACTGACGAGAATTCTGGAAGGCGGTTACGCTTGCAAGTAGTTGTCCGCGATAACAATGTCGATCAGGCGCTCCGCGCGCTGAAGAAGAAGCTCCAGCGGGAAGGCGTTTTCCGCGAGATGAAGCTTCGCAACTATTACGAGAAGCCCTCCGAGAAGAAGGCGCGCCAGAAGGCTGAAGCCGTGCGCCGCGCCCGCAAGCTGGCCCGCAAGCGCGCCCAGCGTGAGAGCGGTGTCGCTGCAGCAGCCCCGCGTCGCGCCTCGTAAGCTTCGAGCGCAGACAAGATTTGAAACGCCGTCCTTCGCAGGGCGGCGTTTTCGCTCGTTCGGAAATGGGAATTGGGCGCCTCAGGCGATGTCTTCGGGCCCGGTCTCGCGCTTCCAGCCTGTGATCATGGCCCAGGGCAGGTTCTCGCGATGGCGCAGGCTCGCCAGGACGACCCCGCCGATATGGACCACGACCAGGACCAGCAGCAGCTTGGCGAGCAGCTTGTGGCCATCCTCCACCCAACCCACTCCGAAGAACTGATCGGTCTGGGATAGCCAGCCAGTGAAGGCGAGCGAGCCCATGGTGAGGATCAGTGCCACGATCATGGCCCCACCCGCCGGATTGTGGCCCAGATAGCGGCTCTCCTTGCCGGTGACGATATCGCGCAGGTAGTCGAGCACCTTGGAAGGGTGATGCACGAACTGGCTGAACCTGGCATAGCGCGTACCCAGCAGGCCCCAGACCAGACGCAGCGCGATCAGAGCGCCGGCGGCATAGCCGGCCCAGTGGTGCAGCGTCTTGGACTGGTCTGCGCTGAGCCACGCCACCGCGAAGCTCAGCACCAGGCCCCAATGGAAAACGCGAACGACCGGATCCCAGACTTTCACGATCCCCGCCATGGCATCAGTCCGCCGGAACGTCGACGAGGTCGAGGGTGGCCGGATCGAACAACGATTCCATGCGCGTGCCGTCGGTCTTGACCGCATAGGCCTCGTAGCAACCCTTGTCCTTCTTGATCTGGCGCACGGTCCAGCCTTCGCTGGTGAGCTTGGCGGTCAGTGCCTCCTCGGGCTGCCACTTGTCGGCGGCCACGGTACAGGCATCGGCCGCGAAGGCCGGAGCGGTCGCCAGGGTCATGAGGGCCGCGGCGGCGAATGCGATTTTCTTCATTGAAGCTTTCCTTGTGTCACTATGCCTTTGCTTGGCATGGCGCCAAGCTGGCGGCACTGGCTGACAACAAGCTGAACGCAGGCACCGATGCCGTTCAGACTGGTGTCAGCTTGGGCGCCTAGGCAGGTGCGATTCTAGTGGGGCAAGATGCGCGTATTGCTGATCGAAGATGACCGGGACCTGGGCGGCGCCGTGCGCGACCACATCGCCGCCGAGGGCTACGCGGTCGACTGGGTGCGGTTCCTCGAGGAGGCGATCGACGCCACCCTCGGCACGGTCTACGACCTGGTGCTGCTCGACCTCAACCTGCCCGACGGCAAGGGTCTCGATTTTCTGCGGCGCCTGCGCAAGCGCGGCGACACGACGCCCGTCATCATCCTCACCGCCATGGACCAGGTCTCATCGCGTATCGAGGGCCTCAATGCCGGGGCCGACGACTATATCGTCAAGCCCTTCGACCTGAGCGAGTTGTCGGCACGCCTCGCCGCCGTCGCCCGGCGCTATTCGGGCAACCCCAACCCCCTGCTCGCCTTCGGCGAAATCGAGATCGACCAGGCCCATAAGCTAGTAACGGTGGGCGGCAAGCCCGTCGACATCACCGCCCGCGAATGGGCAATCCTCGAACGACTGGTGCGGCACCCGGGAATCGTGGTCTCCAAATCACAGATGGAAGAGACGCTCTACGAGTTCGGCGCCGAGATCGAAAGCAATACAGTGGAGGTCTATGTGAGCCGACTGCGCAAGAAACTCGGGCGCGACTTCATCCACACCGCCCGGGGCGTCGGCTACAGGATCGAACGCTGATGGGTGGCCGGCTCAGCCTCACCGCCCGCCTCGTGCTGACGCTCACGGTTGGCGCCACCGTGCTCTGGATCCTCGCCGCGGCGGTGACCGTCAATATCCTGCGCGAGGAGATCGACAGCGCCTTCGACACGGGCCTGCAGGAGACCGCCCAGCGCCTGCTGCCGCTGGCCATGCACGGCCTGCGCGAAGCGGCGCGCGAGGGGCATGGCGACGACGATGGCGGCGAAATCCCGCTGCTGCGCGAAGGGGGCAGCGAATATATCGTCTACCAGATTCGTGACGCCTCGGGCGCCCTGCTGCTGCGCTCGCACGATGCCCCCACCACCGCCCTTACCGAAACGGTGCAGCCGGGCTTCGCCACCTCCAACAACTTGCGCGTCTATACCGAAGGCACTCGCGACGGCACCTTCCTGATCCAGGTCGCCGAATCCCTCGACCATCGCCAGAAATCCCTGCTCGAAAGCGCCACCGCCCTTTTCCTGCCGCTGGCGCTCCTGATCCCGCTTTCGGCGCTCGGCATCGGCCTCGCCGTGCGACGCGGGCTCGCCCCGCTCCACGAACTGAGCCAGGAGGTGAGCACGCGTGGCGCCGCCAACCTCGCTCCGCTCGAGCCGCACGTGCTGCCGGTCGACCTGCGCCCCATCGCCGAGGCCACTGACCAGCTTATCGCCCGGCTGCGCTCCGCGCTCGAAGCCGAACGTGCCTTCGCCTCCAACAGCGCCCACGAATTGCGCACTCCCATCGCTGCCGCCCTGGCCCAGACTCAGCGGCTCATCGCCGAACTGGGCACCAACCCCGAGGCGGCGCGTGCCCGCCAGGTTGAGGACGCGCTCAAGCGCGTGGGCGAACTCTCCGAAAAGCTGCTGCAACTGGCACGCGCCGATGCCGGCATGGCCGCGAGCGCCGTCGAGAGCGATCTGATGGCGGCCGTCCGCCTGCTCTGCCGCGACAGCGCCAGCCGCGCCGGCACGCCCGAGCGCGTCATCCTCGAGGCACCCGCCGGAACGCAATTGCTCGCCCCCATCGATATCGACGCCTTCGGCATCGCCTTCCGCAACCTGCTCGACAACGCCATCGCTCATGGCAGCCCCGAGGAGTCGGTCAAGGTGAGCGTGGGCGAGAAATGGGTGGCGGTGACCAATGGCGGACCGGCCATAACGCCAGACGTGCTCGAGGCGCTCAAGCGCCGCTTCGTGCGCGGCCAGACCCACAGCAGCGGCTCGGGCCTGGGCCTGGCCATCGCCGAGACCATCATGGCGCAGGTGGGCGGGGAAGTGCGCCTCTCCTCGCCCGCCCCGGGGCGCCAGGACGGGTTCGAGGCGCGGCTGGTGTTTCCTAGGGCCTAGGCTGCCGGCTTGGCGGCAGCGTATTCGGCATCCTCGAAGAAGGTCTTGGCCTTGCCCCAGATGCCACGGGCCCACAGGTCCCCATGATCGGCACCCGGCTCGATCCAGAGATCGTATTTGTGCGGCACGATCTGATAGAGGCGCTCGCCATTTGTCACCCCGATCGTCTGGTCGGCGGTGCCGTGAGCGATGAAGACGGGCTCCTCGACCTTGGTGATCCATTCGTTGACCGGGAACTGATCGTCCATCAGCAGCCCCACCGGCAGGTAGGGATAGCGCTCGAAGGCGACGTTGACTGCCGACAGGAACGGCGTTTCGAGCAACAGCGCGTCGGCCTCGCGCACGCTCGCCACATAGGCCGCCGGACCGGTGCCGAGCGAGCGCCCCCAGATGACGATGGGAAAGCCCTTCTCCTTGACCCAGTCGAAGGCGTGGGTGGCGTCATCGAGGATATGCTGCTGGCTGATCTCCCCGGGCGAGAGCGGGAAGCCGCGGTAATCGAAGGCGAGGAACCCGTAACCGTCCGCCGTCCAGGCCTCGAAGCGCTCGTGCTCTTCCGAGAAGCTCCCCGAATTGCCCTTGTAGTAGATGACGATCGGCTTGCCCGGCGAAGGCGGCGCATACCAGCCGTGGACCACCGCGCCATCGGCGGTGGGAATGGTGACTTCCTGGGCCCCGCTGAGCTTGGTGTCGGCCAGCGCCGTGATCTCTCCGGTTGCCGTGTACTGGAGCGCCCGCTGGTTGAAATAGATGTATCCGAGAACCGCCACGTAGGCGACGACCACGACGGCAAGCAGCGCGATGGCTACGCGGCGGAACAACTTCACTGGGAGGCAACCTCTGGGTTGAGCAGTTCGGCGAAGGCCTGCTGGAAGACTTCCTCGGGCTGGGCGCCGGACATGGCGAACTTTGCGTCGAACACGAAGAACGGCACGCCGCTGATGCCCTGGTGGGCAGCGGCAGCCGCAAGGCGCTCGGTGGTTTCGAGCTCGTGCGGATCGTTCATCAAGCGCAACGCCTCTTCGCGGTCAAAGCCATACTCAGCCGCGATATCGGCAAGAACGGCATCGTCATTGATCTGCCGGTGCTCCAGGAAATAGGCATCGGCGATCGCGTTGGCCAGAGAATGCTGAGTACCCAGCGATTTGGCAAGCCGGGTGATGGTGTGCGCCTTGGCCGTGCGGAACATGCGCGGCTGGCGCGACAGGTCGAGATCGACGCCGGACTTCTTCGCCTCGGCCTGCGGGCGCGCCCACATTTCCTGCGGGTCCCGGCCATACCGGGATTTGAGCATCTCCCCGACATCGACGCCGTCGGCGGGAACATTGGGATCGAGGTAGAACGGGTGGTTCTCGACTTCGACCTCGACGTCCTCGGGCAGTGCGGCAATGGCCTTGTCCAGCCGCACCGAACCGATGAGGCACCAGGGGCATACGACGTCGGTGAAGATGTCGACCGTGAGCTTGCGCGCCATGAGTCGCAGTTCCTTTCAGTAACTTTGGCTCTGAAATGGCGCGAAGTGCCGGTGAATGCAAGCAGGCACCCGCAGGTGACCGGGATCTCCCGCCCTCAGCTGAAAGCGAGAACGGCGGCGATGATTACCCCGAGCAGCGCCAGGCGGGACACCCAGGCGGCAACATTGGCCGCTTGCCTCATGCCTTGGGCGCGAAAGCGGCCTCCGGCACCCATGGCGATGGCGACGATAACGACGAGCCCCATCTTGACCCAGAACCACACCCCGATGCCATCGACCCCACCATAGCGCAGCCACACCATGAGGATGCCCGTGAGGATGAGCACGCCGAATGCGGCGCGCGAATTGCGCCCGAGCAGTTGTGCAATGCCGCCGAAACGTTTGCCGACCTCGGGCCCTGCGCCCGCCAGCTCGCGCCCGACAATGGGCAGCGCCACCACCGAGCCACCTGCCACCATCAGCGCCAACAAATGCGCCACCAGACAAATCTGAAACAACAAATCCATTTTCTTTGCGTCCTTCAAGTTGAAAAGGCGCGCTTCTGGTACGACCTCAACTTAACTTGAGGTCAAGGGGAAACCGGCATGGCGAGGGAATTGACGGTGGGGCAGGTGGCTGCGCGAAGCGGCGTCTCGGTCTCGGCGCTGCACTTTTACGAATCCAAGGGACTGATCCGCTCCAGCCGCACAGCCGGCAACCAGCGGCGCTACCGCCAGGACGTGTTGCGGCGCGTGGCGATCATCAAGGTCGCCCAGGAGGTGGGCATTCCGCTGGCCGAAGTGGGCCGCTCCTTCGCGGCGCTGCCCGAGGACCACATCCCCAATCGCAGCGATTGGACGGCGATTTCCACCGCCTGGGCGGCCGACCTCGACCGGCGGATCGCGCAGTTGAAGAAGCTGCGCAACGGCCTCAACGGCTGCATCGGCTGCGGGTGCCTATCCTTGGACCAATGCCAGTTGTGGAACCGCCACGACCGCCTGGGCGCCGCGGGGCCGGGCCCGCGCAGATTGATGGTGTGAAGGCGCTGGCCGCCCTTAGGCTAGGCCCGCCAACCTTGTTCCCTCCCCACAAGGGTGGGGAGACCACTACGAGGCCCCGCGAAGGATCCAGCCAGCCCTCGCAAACAAAAAAAGCGCCCGCCGGTTTCCCGGCGGGCGCTTCGATCTCGTTCGGCCCAGCTTAGTGGCCGAGTGCCTTGACGATTTCTTCGGTCACCTTCTTGGCGTCGCCGAAGAGCATCATGGTGTTGTCGCGGAAGAAGAGCTCGTTCTGGACGCCGGCATAACCGGCGGCCATACCGCGCTTGATGAAGAGCACGGTCCCGGCATCTTCCACGTTCAGGACCGGCATGCCGTAGATCGGCGAGGACTTGTCGGTCTTGGCCGCCGGGTTGGTCACGTCGTTGGCGCCGATGACGAAGGCCACGTCGGCCTGCGCGAACTCGGAGTTGATGTCCTCGAGCTCGAACACCTCGTCATAGGGCACGTTGGCTTCGGCCAGCAGCACGTTCATGTGGCCCGGCATACGGCCGGCGACCGGGTGGATCGCGTACTTGACCTCGACACCGGCGGCCTTGAGCATGTCGGCCATTTCGCGCAGCGCATGTTGGGCCTGGGCGACGGCCATGCCATAGCCGGGCACGATGATGACCTTGCCGGCGTTCTTCATCAGGAACGCAGCGTCGTCGGCAGCGCCCTGCTTGACCGGACGGGTCTCTTCCTCGGTCGAGGCGGAAGCGGACGTATCCGCGCCGAACCCGCCCAGGATCACCGAGATGAAGGAGCGATTCATCGCCTTACACATGATGTAGGAGAGGATCGCACCCGACGAACCTACCAGGGCACCCGTGACGATGAGGGCGGTGTTGCCCAGGGTGAAGCCCACAGCGGCCGCGGCCCAGCCCGAATAGGAGTTGAGCATGGAGACCACCACCGGCATGTCGGCGCCGCCGATCGGGATGATCATGAGCCCGCCCAGCACCAGCGCCAGCACCGTGATCGCCCAGAAGTAGATCGGGTTGGCGGTGGCGACGAGCTGCCAGATCAGGAACACCAGCAGCAGGCCCAGCACGATATGGATGAGGTGCCGGCCCGGCAGCAGGATCGGCTTGCCCGACATGTTGCCGTTGAGCTTGGCGAAGGCGATGACCGAACCGGTAAAGGTGAAGGCACCCACGGCAACGCCCAGGGCCATTTCGACCAGAGCCTGCCCATGGATCTCCCCGACATGGCCGATGCCGAAGGCTTCCGGCGCATAGAGCGCGGCGGCAGCCACGAACACTGCGGCAAGACCGACCAGCGAGTGGAAGGCCGCCACGAGCTGGGGCATGTCCGTCATCTTGACGTTTCGGGCGAGGTAGGCGCCGATGCCGCCACCAATGGCGAGACCGGCGATGATGAGGGCCCAGGACACGAAGTCCGACGGGGCGGCAAGAGCCAGCGTGGTCAGGATGGCAATGGCCATGCCGATCATGCCGAACTGGTTGCCGCGGCGCGAGGAAGCGGGGCTGGAAAGGCCGCGCAGCGCCAGGATGAACAGCACGCCCGAGACCAGATAGAGGACGGCTGCGATATTGGCGTTGATCATCTAGGTCAGCCCTTCTTCTTGTACATTGCCAGCATGCGCTGGGTGACGAGGAACCCACCGAAGATGTTCACGCTCGCAAAGACGAGGGCGATGAACCCGAAGACCGTCGAAATCCAGCTCGCATCCGAAGCGAGCTGCACGCCGACGGCGAGAAGGGCGCCGACCACGATCACCGAGGAAATGGCGTTGGTCACGCTCATGAGCGGGGTGTGGAGAGCCGGAGTCACCGACCAGACCACATAATAGCCCACGAAAATCGCGAGCACGAAGATCGAAAGCCGGAAGATGAAGGGGTCGATCGCCCCGCCGGTGGCAGCGCTCGCGGCAGCGGCGGCCGCATCGGCCACGTTTTGTGCGGTCTGTTCCATTTACTTGGTTTCCTTGGGCGTGGCCGACTTGGCCGTGCTGGACTTGGTCGCTGCGGGCTTGGCAGCGGCAGGCTTCTTGGCAGCCGGCTTCTTGGCCGGGGCCGCGGCGGCAGCGTCCGCCGGCTTAGCGGCCGCCTTTGGAGCGGCGGCCTTCCTAGCCGGAGCCGGCTTCGCCTCGGCGGGCGCGGCAGCCTCGGCCTTGACGGCCGGAGCCTTCTTGGCTGCGGGCTTGGCAGCGGCCTTCGCCGCCGGAACAGCCTTTGCGGCAGGAGCCTTGGCCGCCGGAGCGGCGTCTACCTTGATATTGGGGTGGACGACGGCGCCATCCTTGGTGAGTACGGTCGCCTTGACCAGCTCGTCGTCCCAGTTGACGGCAAGCGCCTTGGCTTTCTTGTCGATCAGCGTATCGAGGAAGGCCAGGAGGTTGCGGGCATAGAGCTGGCTGGCGCTGGTCGGGATACGGCCCTGCGCGTTGACGAGGCCGAGGATGGTGACCCCGTTATGGACCACGACCTTGTTGGGCTGGCTCAGCTCGACATTGCCACCACGCTCGGAGGCCATGTCGATGATGACCGAACCGGGAGCCATCGACTCGATCATCGCCTTGGTGATCAGGCGCGGCGCCGGACGGCCCGGGATAAGCGCGGTGGTGACCACGATGTCCTGCTTGGCGATGTGCTGGGCGGTGAGTTCGGCCTGCTTGGCCTGGTACTCGGCCGACATCGGCTTGGCGTAGCCGGTGGCGGTCTCGGCCTGCTTGAACTCGTCGTCCTCGACGGCGATGAACTTGCCGCCCAGGGACTCGACCTGTTCCTTGGCTGCCGGACGTACGTCATTGGCCGAAACCACGGCGCCCAGGCGCTTGGCGGTGGCGATGGCCTGCAGGCCCGCCACACCGGCGCCCATCACGAACGCCTTGGCCGGACGCACGGTACCGGCGGCGGTCATCATCATCGGGATGGCGCGGTTGAACAGCGCCGCCGCCTCGATGACGGCCTGGTAGCCGGCCAGGTTCGCCTGGGAGGAAAGAATGTCCATCACCTGCGCGCGCGTGATGCGCGGCATGAATTCCATGGCCACGGTCGTCACCCCAGCCTTGGCCAGGGCGAGGATATCGCCCTCGTTGCCATAGGGATCCATGCCGCCGATGACCAGGGCGCCCTTGGCGACGCCATTGAGCAGGGCAGCGGACGGACGGCGGACGGTCAGGACGATATCGGCGCCTTTGAGGGCGGCCTCGGCGGTGGCGGCGATTTCGGCGCCGGCGGCTTTGTACTCGGCGTCAGGAATGCTCGAAGCATCGCCCGCGCCCTTCTCGATGGCGACACTGGCGCCCAGCGCGATCAGCTTGCCCACCGTCTCGGGGGTTGCGGCGACGCGCGTCTCCCCGTCGGTGCGTTCGCGCACGACTGCAATTTTCATGGGATTTACCTCAATGGACCCCGGCACCGCGACTGCGGTGCCGATGCTCTTTCAAACACGAAAGGACGCGAGTCGGCGCTGACAGCGCTCCCCCCTCTGCCCAAACCCGTCAAGGGACAATACAAAAAAAGTGGCCCGGCACAAGGCCGGGCCATTGATACTTTTGCCGCAGTATAGCGTCAGCGGCGACGCGCCAGGATATTGACCAGCGGCGGAGCGATGATTGCCGCGAAGATCAAAACGCCACCGAAAAGCGGCTGACCGCCCTGGATGATGAAGAACAGGCCCACCATCAGGATCACAAGACCCAGGATCGACAGCTTCAACAGCTCGACAAAGCCGTGGTAAGTACGCTCGTGCTCAGCGTAATCCATTGCGGGGATGTCGGACGGGGCGCCGGCAGTGACGGGTTTCTTGGCCATCGGTTTCCTCAAACAGGCTCGATCAAAATACGTTAGTTGGGGTCCGTCGCCTCGAGCTCGTCGATGAGCCTTTCGATCATCGAAAGCCCCAGCGACCAGAACTTGGGATCCTTGGCATCCAGGCCGAACGGCGCGAGCAGTTCGGAATGATGCTTGGAGCCCCCAGCCTTGAGCAGCTCGAAATAGCGCTCGGCAAACCCCTCGCTGGACTTCTCATACTGTGCGTAGAGCGAGTTCACAAGGCAGTCCCCGAATGCATAGGCATAGACGTAGAAGGGGGAGTGGATGAAATGGGGGATATAGGCCCAGAAGATGTCGTATCCTTCATTGAGAAGGATGCCGTCCCCAAGGCTCTCGCGGCTGACTTCGAGCCACATTTCATTGATTTCATCGGTCCTTAGCTCGCCCTGTCGCCGGGCGGTGTGGACCTTGCGCTCGAAGGTGTAAAAGGCAATTTGCCGCACCACGGTGTTGAGCATGTCCTCCACCTTGGAGGAGAGCAGCGCGAACCGGTGGCGCGGATCGGTGGTCGCATCAAGCAGCGAGCGGAAGGTGAGCATCTCGCCGAAAACCGAGGCGGTTTCAGCGAGCGTGAGCGGGGTCGGTGCCATCAGCGCCCCCTGCGGAGCCGCCAGCCGCTGGTGCACGCCGTGCCCGAGTTCGTGGGCCAGCGTCATCACGTCCCGGGCGCGTCCAAGATAGTTGAGCATGAGATAGGGGTGGGCGCTGGGCACGGTCGGATGCGCGAAGGCACCGGGCGCCTTGCCGTCCTTGACCGGCGCATCGATCCAACCGCTCTCGAAGAACGGCTGGGCTACCTCGACCAGCTTGGGCGAGAACTTCCCATAGGCTTCCAACACGGTGGTCTTGGCCGTCTCCCAATCGAAGATGCGGTCATCGGCATTGGGAAGCGGCGCGTTGCGGTCCCAGGAATTGAGCTTGTCCTTGCCGAACCAGCGGGCCTTCATCTTGTAGTAGCGGTGCGACAGCCGCGGATAGGCCTCGCGCACCGCCTTTTCGAGCGCGTCGACCACTTCGCGCTCCACCGAATTGGCCAGGTGCCGGCTATCGGCGATGTCCTGGTAGCCGCGCCAGCGGTCCGAGATTTCCTTGTCCTTGGCCAGCACGTTGGTGATGTGGGTGAAGAGCCGCTCGTTCTGGTGAAGGGTCCTGGAAAGCGCGTTAAAGGCCGCCTCGCGCTTCTTCTCGTCCTTCTCGGAAAGCAGGTGCAGCGTGGCTTCCAGCCCCAGCGTCTCGCCGTCGACCTCGAACTTGAGGCTGGCCATCGTCTCGTCGAACAGGCGGTTCCACGCCGAGAACGCAGTGACCGACTTGTCGTGGAACACTTCCTCGACCCGGTCCTCGAGCTGGTAGGGCTTGGCCTTGCGCAGTTCGGCGAACCACGGGCGGTAATGGGCCAGGTTCGCATCCTTGGCGAACGCGGCCTCGAGCACACCATCCTCGATCCGGTTGAGCTCGAGTTCGAAGAACAGCACGCGCGTCGAGAGCGTAGTGAGGGCCTCGTTCATGTCGCCCAGGAACTTGGCGCGATCGGGGTCCTGGGTGTTCTGCGCATATTGCAGGAACGCGAACGAGCCGATGCGGCCCGAAAGGTCGGCCAGCGCCTCGCTGCGCTTGACCGCTTCGACCAGGCCACCATTGCGCGCGAGCTCGTCGAGCTTGCCCTTGTAGTCGGCCTCGAAGGCTTCGGCCTCGCGGCGAGCCTTGTCGAGGTCGGACTTGAGCTCCTGGGACTCGCGCCCCGGATAGAGATCGGTGAGGTCCCATTCGGGCATCGCGCCGAGCTGGTTGTGACCCTTCTGGCTCGTGGCTTCGGTGGCGCGCGGCAGATCGGTCATGGCAAGTCTCCGAGAAAGGCAATCGAGGCGCGGACCTTACCGAGCCGCCGCCGCGCTGCCAAGCGCCCGCTCGCCGCCCCGCAACGTGATTAAAGCCCTCTTAACTCCCCCACCCTAACCTGCACCAAAACGGCACAGCGCGATTCGAGCGCGCTGGCCAGGCAAGGATTTGCATGACGCGCGTTCTGATAGTTGATGACGATCCGGTGCAGTTGCGCCTGACGTCCGAAGTGGCCAAGCGGGCCGGTTTCACCCCC
>Ga0182743_1000236_pt1 | contig 82818 bp, 76 predicted proteins | sample eDN3rd30CKraftOP_FD_128522 | JGI IMG/M metagenome (GOLD analysis project Ga0182743, IMG submission 128522) | Enriched Organic Plus compost microbial communities from Emeryville, California, USA - eDNA 3rd pass 30_C Kraft OP (version 2) (version 2) ... | reverse complement strand
TGGTGGAGCCGGGGGGAATTGAACCCCCGTCCGCAAGCCCTCCGCAGGTAGCTCTACATACTTAGTCGGCCTACTTTGAGTTTTAACCTTGGATCATGCCGGACGACAGGCCCTTCCTTGGCGATTCGCACTGATTTAAGATCCGACCCAGCGACCTGGTCGAACCCGATTCCCTGTAGATGACGCTGCTGTGGGTTTGACCCCACCCGACCCAGGGACCAGTCGGTGCAGCGGCTCACCGCTTAAGCGGCCAGAGCGAAACGCTCGTCGTTGGCGTTTGTAGTTTTCCAGTGGATTTACGAGCGTACTGGTGCTCGGTATGCACTATCCTGTTTTGTGACCCACGTCGAAGCCAAATCGGCCCCATACCTCTCTATTGTACCGGCATTTTTCGGATAATGAAATTACAATCGGGGGCCATGAGGATGGTTTGCCACACTGACCCCACCCCGTTCTTGCCCAGGATTGCGCCATGCTGCGCTGGCTGATGGGGCGCAGCGCCCGCGAACGGGAATTCGAGCAGGCGCTGGAAACGCTGGACGCGCGCGTCTGGCCGCCCTTGCTGGCGCGGCACGGTTTCCTGCGCGGCCTGGATGCGCAGGAAACCGAAGCGCTGCGCCGGCACACGGCCTGGATCCTGGCGAACAAGTCCTTCCATGGCGCTCACGGCATGCGGGTGACGCCGGAAATGCGCCGCTCGATCGCGGTCCAGGCCGCCCTGCCGATCCTGGGGCTGGACACGTCGCTGTACAGGGGCTGGACGCAGATCGTGGTCTATCCGGGCGGCTTCCTGGTGCCGCGCACGGAAACCGACGAAGCGGGCGTGGTCCACGAATACGTGCAGGAAACGTCCGGCGAATCCTGGGAAGGCGGCCCGGTGATCCTGTCCTGGGAAGACGCGCGCCCCGGGACGGACACGCCGTCCAACGTGGTGATCCACGAATTCGCCCACAAGCTCGACCAGCGCGACGGGGGCGCGGACGGCATGCCGGGGCTGCGGGCGCACCGGGACCTGGATCCCCACCGCTGGCGCGAAGTCCTGGACCGGACTTTCGACGACTTCAACGACTGGCTGGACGAGGTCGAATCGCTCATCCCGCCCGACGTGGACCCTGAATCCGACGAGGCCGCCGGCTGGTACGCGGAACTGCCGCTGGACCCCTATGCGGCGCATGACCCCGCGGAATTCTTTGCGGTCAGCTCGGAGAGCTTCTTCATCGAACCCTGGGCCATGGCGGCCGCCTGGCCCGACTGGTACGAACTGCTGGTGCGGTATTATCGGCAGGATCCCCTGCGGCGCCTGGAAGGCGCCGGCGTGGAACGCCCCGTCCGCCCCTGAGGCAAGATCTCCCGCGGGCCCGGGGCGGAACGAGCCCCCGCCCGGGGGCTTTCACATTGGATGGAACCCGCACATGGATATCACGCTCACGGCCGCCGACGGCCACTCGTTCGCCGCCTATCTCTGCGGCCCGCAAGACGCCCGCGCCGGCATCGTCGTGCTGCCGGAAATCTTCGGCATCAACGCCCACATTCGCCAGATGGCGGACCGCTTCGCCGCCCAGGGATACCGGGTGGTCAGCCCTTCCCTGTTCGACCGGGCAACGGACGGCGAAACCGGCCTGCAGCTGGACTACGACAACGCGGGCCGGGATCGCGGCCTGGCCCTGCGCAAGGCGATCCGCGACGAGGACGCCCTGCGGGACATCGAGGCGGCCGCTGCCGCGCTGAAGGACCAGGCGGTACGCCTGGTCACCGGCTACTGCTGGGGCGGCTACCTGTCCTGGCGCGCCGCCTGCCTGAGCAACACGTTCGCTGCGGCATCCTGCTGGTACGGCGGGGGGATCGCGCGTCACGCCGACGACACGCCCCGCATCCCGGTGCAGATGCACTTCGGCGGCAAGGACAGCGCAATCCCGTTGCCGGATGTGGAAAAGATCCAGGCGGCGCAGCCCGGCCTGCCGATCCACATCTATCCCGAAGCCGGCCACGCATTCGGGCGCGAAGGCACGGCGGCCCATCACCCGGCCTCGGCGGCCCTGGCCTGGGAACGCACGCTGGCATTCTTCGCCGAGCATTCGGCCTAGTCACGCCGCGCGGTGCGCGCCGGGGGCATCCGCACCGCGATCCACGGGTCAGCGACCTGGCGCAACAAACGTGAGCAGTTGTTCCCGTTTCGCGGCGAAGCCGGACCCTTCGTAGCCTTTTGAATCGACTGTCCCCGGTGTATTCACAATCCGGCGGCACGGACGGGCCACAATGGGGGCAACTTGAACCCCAGGACAACCCTATGAAGAAGAGCATTGTTGCGGTAGCCCTGATCGCCGGCGCGCTGATGGCGGGCCCGGCGGCCCACGCGGGAGACGTGGACGTCGGCATTTCCATCGGCATCCCCGGCTTCATCTGGGGCGGCCCGGCGTACTATCCGCCCCCGCCGCCGTATTACCACCACCATCATCATCCGCGCGTGGTCGTGGTTCCCGAACGCGTCTACGTGCCTGGCCCCGGCTACCGCCAGGGCTGGGTGGATCGCGGTCATTTCGACCGGCACCACGACAAGCACTGGAAACAGGCCTGGAAGCACGACCGTGGCCATCGCGGCCGCGGCTGGAAAGACTGAGCCCCGCCTCCGAACCCCGGCACCGGGCCGGGATGGCTTACTGCGCCAGTACGCCGTCCCGGTAATCGCGCAGGGCCTGCTCGATTTCTTCGGTCGTGTTCATGACGAACGGGCCGTACTGGACGACGGGCTCGTTCAGCGGCTTGCCGGCCAGCAGCAGGACCCGGACGCCGTCGGCATCACCCTGGGTGGCGGCAATGTGCAGGGTATCGCCCTGCGCCCCGTACCAGACCGTGTGACCCGGGTCGACCGCCCGTCCGTCGGCATCCAGCTGCCCTTCGAACACATACAGCAGGGCCTGGTGGGTGGCGGGGATCGGGATGTCCACCGACTGACCCGCCATGACGCGGATGTCGGCGATCAGCGGCTGGGTCGCGGGATTCGCCTGGCCCGGCCCACGCAGCGGACAGGTGGCCCAGGGGATGGTGCCGGCGATCAGCTTGATGAAACCGCCTTCGGGCAATTCGGCCAGCGCCAGTGAATCGGCCGGAATGTCGCGATAATGCGCCGGCTGCATCTTGTCTGCCGCCGACAGGTTCAGCCAGATCTGGAAGCCGCGCAGCAGGCCGTTTTCCTGCTGGGGCATTTCTTCGTGGATGATGCCGCGCCCGGCAGTCATCCATTGCACGCCGCCCGCTTTCAGGTCGCCTTCGTTGCCCAGATGGTCGCGATGGCGCATATGGCCGTCGACGATGTAGGTCACGGTCTCGAAGCCGCGGTGCGGATGCGGCGGGAAGCCGGCGGAATAGTCGTCTGGATCGTCGGACGAGAACGCGTCCAGCATCAGGAAGGGATCCATGCGGAACTGCCGCTGGTGCCCCAGGGCGCGCAGCAGGCGCACGCCGGCGCCGTCCTCGGCGGGCTGTGCGGCAAGGATACGGGTGACGGCTCGGTGGGACATGATCGGCTCCGGTGGATCAGAGCCCGACGTTTTCCTTTTCCAGGACCTGCTCGGCACGGTAGCTGGATCGCACCAGCGCACCGGACACGACTTCGCGGAAGCCCTTGGACAGGCCCAGGTCGCGGTAGGCGCGGAACTGCTCGGGCGTGACGAAGCGGCGCACCGGCAGGTGGTTGGCCGTGGGCCGCATGTACTGGCCGAAGGTCAGGATGTCGACGTTGGCGGCGCGGATGTCGTCCATCGCCTGCTCGATTTCCTCGTCGGTTTCACCCAGGCCCAGCATGATGCTGGTCTTGGTCAGGGTCTGGGGCGCGTAGGCCTTGGCATGGGCAAGGACGTCCAGTGTCTGGTGGTAGCCGGCACGCGCGTCGCGCACGACATGGGTCAGGCGCTCGACGGTCTCGACGTTCTGGGCAAAGGTGGTCAGGCCCGCGTCCAGGATTTTTTCCACGCAGCCGTGGTCGCCGCGGAAATCGGGGGTCAGGGCTTCGACGGCGGTCTTGGGCGAACGTTCGTGGATGGCGCGGATGCAGGCAGCGTAATGCCCCGCACCGCCATCGATCAGGTCGTCCCGGTCGACCGAGGTGAGCACCACGTATTTCAGCTGCATCAGCGCCACCGCGTCGGCCACGCTGGTCGGCTCGTTATGGTCGAGCCAGCCGTGGGGATTGCCGGTGCTGACGGCGCAGAACTTGCAGGCCCGCGTACAGACCGACCCCATCAGCATCAGGGTGGCCGTGCCCCGCCCCCAGCATTCGGCGATGTTGGGGCATTTGGATTCGGCGCAGACCGTGTTCAGCTTGTGCGTTTCGACGATCTCGCGGACTTCCTGGTAGCGCACCCCCGACGGGATGCGCACCCGCAGCCAGGAAGGCTTCGGCGCGGAATCCGGGATCTCGGTGAGATCGCTGGGGCGCATGCCGTCCTTGATGGCCTTGGTGCCTTGCGGACTGATGAATTTGGACCCCGAGCGGGCGCGGATGATGGGGACTTCGGTCGTCATGAAAAACCTGCGGGAAATGAACGGAAACAGGTGGCCGTCACCCCGGGCGGACACCTCTGCCGATAGTACCATGCGCCCCCGTCCGGGCCGGCGCGTCCGACCCGGCAACGCGGCCATCAGGGTGCGACAGGCCCTGTTTCGGGTTGTTTCGCAACACTTTCAGGCCCGGTATACTCCCGGCCATGCTGCCAGCCCCACCCCCCAAGATACCCCTGCTCTCTCGTCCCCCGGGCACCGGACTGGTGCTGCTGTGCCTGCTGTGCATGATCGCGCTCTGGACGGTGCTGTGCGCCCTCAGCCATTCGGCGCCCGACCTGGACGGCATGGAAGAGCTCGTCTGGGCGGCCAGCCTGGAACTGGGCTACACCAAGCACCCGCCCCTGCCTTCGTGGTTCATGCACCTGGCCACGGAGCTCCTGGGCCGGCCCGTGTGGCTGCCCTTCCTGATGGGGCAGATCTTCTCGGCGCTGGGATTGTGGTTTGTATGGAAACTGGCCCGCGACATCACCACGCCGCGGCGGGCGCTGATTGCCACGCTGCTGGTCTCGGTCACCGCCTATTTCTCGCTGCGCGGCACGATCTACAACCACAATACAGCGCAGCTCTGGTCGATTGCCGCCTCGATCTGGCTGCTGCACCGTGCGCTGCGCGGTGGCCGCACGCGCGACTGGGTGCTGCTGGGCATCGTGAGCGGCCTGGCCATGCTGACCAAATACAGCGCCCTGATCCAGTTCGCTGCCTTTTTCCTGTACATGCTGCGCAGCGGCGCCCTGCGCCGCCCGGATACCTGGCGCGGCATCGCCATCGCCGCCCTGGCGTTCCTGGTCGTGCTCGGCCCGCACCTGTGGTGGCTGGACCAGCACCGCTTCGAGCCGCTGCACTATGCCGACGCCTCGCTGCAGACGAACGGACGGCTGGCCGCGCTGAAGGAACTGCTGCACTTCACGCTGGACCAGGCGGGCCGCCTGGCTCCCATGGCGCTGGTGCTGGCCGCCTGGGCGCTCTGGCGCAAGCGCCGGGGCGATCGCGCCCCGGGCCACGCCGCAAACGACGAACTGTTCGCGGGAGCCGGCCCCGCCCCGCGCTACTGGCACGATCTGGCCGCCGAAGACCGGCAATTCCTGCTATGGGTCGGCCTGGGGCCCCTTCTCAGCACGGTCCTGGTCTCGGTGGTGCTCGGCTCGCGGCTGGAAGCATCCTGGGCCAGCACCTTCTTCGTGCTCTTCGGCTTCTACGGACTGGGCTGGCTGCGTGGTCCGGAAGTGGTGCAGCTGCGCCGCATCCTGATCCTGGCCGCGACGCTGCACGCGCTGCTGGCCATCGGCTACGCCACCGCCCGGGGGCCGATTGCCCAACTGACGGGCCATGCATCCCGGTCCACCTACCCTGGGCCGGAACTGGCGGCGCACTCGTTGCGGCACTGGCAGGAACACCAGCCGGGGCGGCCCTTGCGCGTGGTGGTCTCGAACACCTGGCTGGGCGGCAATATCGCCGTGCATGCCGGCCCGGCGGTCAGGGTCTGGATCGATGCCAGCGACGAGCAATCCCCCTGGTTCGCCCCGGGCACGGCCCTGCGCTGCGGGGCGCTGGTTGCCTACAGCGAAGACGGACGCGCCACACCGGTTCCCGCCGTGCGGGCGCTGTACGATGCGGCGCCCTGGAAGGGCATGGACGAGGTGCGCTGGTCAGGCCCGAAGGGGCCGCTGATCGACCTGCACTGGGCCGTCCTGCCCGCCACGCCCGACTGCCTGAAAGGCAACTAGGGAAGCGTCAGAAGAAGGAATATTCGCCCGGCCGCAGATCAGTGCCGTTGGCCAGCAACTGCTCGAAGTCGATCGGCGCCAGCGGCCGGGCAAACAGGTAGCCCTGGCCGTAATCGCAGCCGGCCGCGGCCAGCAGTTCGTACTGCTCGCGCGACTCGATGCCTTCTGCCACCACCCGCAGGCCCAGCTTGTGCGCCAGCAGGATGACCGCCTCGCACAGGGCCAGATCGGGGCCGTCGGGGCTCAGATTGGCCACGAAGGACTGGTCGATCTTGAGGAAATCGATATTGAACTTGCGCAGGTAGGACAGCGAGGAATAGCCCGTGCCGAAGTCGTCGAGCGCGACCTGCATGCCGGCTTCGCGGAACGCGTCCAGCTGGCACTGGATGCGTTCGTCGCCGGAATCGATCAGCAGGCCTTCGGTGATCTCGATGATGACCTGCCGGGGCGACAGGCCCAGGGTATCCAGGTGGCTGCGCCAGAAAGCGTGGTCCAGGCCTTCGTGGCGCAGCTGGGCCGGGGAAATATTGACGCTGACCTGGATGTCCAGCCCGTACTCGCGGCGCCATTCGGCGATCTGGCGGGTGGCTTCGCAGAACACCCAGTCGCCGATGGAGCGGATGATGCCGGTTTCCTCGGCCAGGGGGATGAATTCGTTGGGCGACACCAGCCCCCGCACCGGATGGTGCCAGCGCAGCAGGGTCTCGGCCTTGACGATGCGGCCGCTGGCCAGGTCGACGATGGGCTGGAAATCCAGCGAGAACTGGCTCTGGTCCAGCGCCAGGTGCAGGTCGTTGACCAGCCGCATGCGGGTCTGGGCCTGCTCCTGCATCGACAGCGTGAAATAGCAGCTGCGGTTGCGGCCTTCGGCCTTGGCGGCGTACATGGCCTGGTCGGCGTTGTTCAGCAGGGACTCGGCATCGGCGGCGTCGTCCGGATAGAAGGTGATGCCGATGCTGGTGGAGATGAAGACGGTTTCGACCCCCAGGCGGAAAGGCTCGGCCAGCCGGCGCAGGATGTTGCGGGTCAGGCGCTCGACATCGCGCGTTTCACGGATGTCGTCCAGCAGGACCGTGAACTCGTCGCCCCCCAGCCGGGCCACGGTATCGCTCTGGCGCACGCAGCCGCTGAGCCGCCGTGCGGCTTCTTTCAGGAGCTCGTCGCCCATGGCGTGCCCGAGCGTGTCGTTGATTTCCTTGAAGCGATCCAGGTCCAGGAACAGCAGCCCCGTGCGGCTGCCGGTGCGCCGGGATTTGCGGATGCTTTGTTCCAGGCGGTCGTGGAACATCTGCCGGTTGGGCAGGTCGGTCAGGCGGTCGAAGTTGGCCTGCTTCCAGATGATGGCTTCGGCCTGCTTGATCTCGGCGATGTTGGAGAAGATCATCACCCGGCGATGGACTTCGCCGTCGGCGCCATAGGACGTGTTGATGCTGAGCCATTCGGGGTAGAGCTCGCCGTTGGCATGCTGCCCCCAGTGCTCGCCCTGCCAGCTGCCGGTTTCCATGACCGTGCGCCACATGGCGCGGTAGAACTCGCGGTCGTGGCAGGGGGAATTCAGGCAGCGGACATGCCGGCCGATGACTTCGGATTCGTGGCGCCCGCGCAGTTTCACGAAGGCGGGGTTGACGTCGAGGATGAAGCCTTTGGGGTCCAGCACCAGCATGCCTTCGCTGGTGCTGCGGTAGACCAGCGAGGCCAGCTCGGCCTGGCGGTCGGAATCGGGCAGGCCCGCACGGCGCGGCCGCATGACGTACAGGTGGCTGTGGCCCGTGGGCGACGGAATATGGGTGACGGCGCCCGCCAGCATCAGGGGCTGGCGCTGGCGGGTCATGCCCTGGCCGCGCCACGGCAGGGTGTTGCGCATGCCGGGCTGGTGCAGCCGCATGTTGATTTCGGATGCGTCGGGCAGCAGGACCTCGATGCCCAGCCCGACGGCCGCGCCCTTGCGGTAGCCGAACAGCCGCTCGGCGCTGCGATTCATGTAGGCGACGATGCCATGCGTATCCGTCGCGAGGAAGGCGTCCTGGGAATAGTCCCCCAGGCGGATCAAGGCCAGGATGTGGGAACGGTCGGCATGTTCGAACGGTAGCAATGCAGCAACGTCAGGACCGGGTTCCTGGGCATGGAGGGGGATGGGGGGCTTGAGCAGGGGGAACATCACACGGGCGCGAGTGGATGTAGGTCAGTCGTCACGATGAAGTCCGCTGAAAAACCTGCAACTTATCGATTTTTAACACGTCGGTAAGCTTGGTCACTATCGGTATTATCCATGACTTTCGCCGTGGGCGCTCTCCGTCCCACCCCTGCCGCAGGGTCTTTCCAGGTCCGGGCGGCCTGCCGGCCGGCCCGGGGTTCAGGGCGCTTCGCCGAAGTACTCCTTGAATCGGTGGCCCAGCTTGCGCGCCTTGGTGCGCAGGTACTGCTCGTTGTAGGGATTGCGATTGACCTGCAGCGGGATGTGCTCGACGACCGTGATGCCCAGCTCGGCCAGCACGCTTTCCTTGCGCGGATTGTTGGTCATCAGGCGCACGCTGCGCACGCCGAAATGATCCAGCATGGGGCGGCACAGATCGTAGCGGCGCATGTCGGCCGGGAATCCCAGGCGCTCGTTGGCCTCGACCGTGTCGGCGCCCTGATCCTGCAGCTGATAGGCGCGGATCTTGTTCAACAGCCCGATGCCGCGGCCTTCCTGGCGCAGGTACATCAGGATGCCCCGCCCTTCCTCGGCAATGCGCTGCAGCGCGGCTTCCAGCTGCGCCCCGCAATCGCAGCGCTGGCTGAACAGCGCGTCGCCCGTCAGGCATTCGGAATGGATGCGCGCCAGCACCGGCGCGTCTCCGAACGGCTCGCCCAGCGCCAGGGCCACGTGTTCCTTGCCCGTGGCGGGCTCGGCAAAGGCATGGATCCGGAAGACCGCCCAGGGCGTGGGCAGCTGGCTGGAAGCGACATACTGGAGGATGCCGCCATCTGCGAGAGGCGCGGCATCGGAAGTGGTAACCATGGGAAAAGCGTCGTGGAAGGAATGGAACGGGCTATAGAGTAACACCCTGGCCGCGCGCGGCGGCCCGGTACCGCCCGGGCGTGACGCCGGTGGCCCGCAGGAACGCGCGGCTGAGATGGCTGGCATTGCCGAAGCCGCAGGCCCTTGCCACCCCGGCCAGGTCTTCCGGGGAACGGACCAGCAGCGCGCGCGCATGCGCCAGCCGGCGTCCCAGCACCCAGGCATGGGGCGGCTCGCCGAACGAAACATGGAACATGCGCGCAAAATGATAGGTGGACAGGGCCGCCACCCTCGCCAGTTCGTCCAGCGTCAGGGCCTCGCCCAGGTGGGCGTCGATGTAGTCCCGCACCCGGCGCCGAACGGCCGGCGCCAGCCCACCCGAACCGGCGGCATCGCCGCGACGCCCGATGCTCTGCGCCAGCAGGTGGTGCAGCACGGCCTCGGCGGCGGAACTGGCGGCCAGCCGCCCGGCCGGCACGCGCCAGTCCACGTCCAGCAGCGCGCGGCACGCCTGCTCCAGGGACGGATCCCGGATGTACGTGCGGTCGCGCAGTTCCAGCTCGCGGGGCTCGCGGTCCAGCCGCATGACGGCTTCGCGCGCCAGGCGGCGGGGCGCGATGTACAGGTGCAGGAAGCGCACGTCTTCGTTCATGCTCCAGCGCGAACGATGCAGGTCGGGCAGCACGCAGAACTTGCCCGCCCCGCCGTGCAGGCCGTGGTGGCCCAGCCGGAAGCAGGTCTCGCCGCCCCGCAGGTACAGCGACAGGGTATGGTGGCCGGGCGCATCGTAGTCCACCAGGGCGCGGCCGGCCCGATGGTCGCGGGTCCATTGGGCCACGGCCAGGCCATCGCCCAGCGCGGCGGCACGATCCAGGTGGACGCGGGCATCGCGCAGCGTGTGGAACAGGGTGAAATCGGACGGGGCCGGCACGAACTCGTTCATGACGATCTCATCGTACGACAAGCGGCCGCCCCGCGCGCGGGCCGCCGCCCGCCCGTTCCGAAAAATGCGCAAGAAAAGGCAATCCGGAGACCGGCGGCGCGTCTAGACTGGCGCCGATCCACCCTGCAGGGGCCCGCCGGCCAGGCCCGGGCCCCGTTCCAACGACGAGTGCCATCATGAACGCATTCCTGTATCTGCTGACCGTATTGATCTGGGGCTCCACCTGGATCGCCATCAAGCTGCAACTGGGCGTGGTTGCCATCCCGGTGTCGATCTTCTACCGCTTCGGGCTGGCTTCGGCGGTCCTGCTGGTCGCCCTGATCGCACTGGGCCGCCTGCAGCGGCTGGACCGGCGCGGCCACTTGCTGTGCCTGGGCCAGGGGCTGTGCCTGTTCTGCCTGAACTTCCTGTGCTTCTACAGCGCCACGCAATGGATCTCCAGCGGCCTGGTGTCGGTGGTGTTTTCCGCATCCACCCTGTGGAACGCGCTGAACGCGCGCCTGTGGTTCGGCACGCGCATCGCGCCGCGCGTCGTGCTGGGCGGCGCCTTCGGGCTGGCCGGCCTGGCGCTGCTGTTCCAGCCCGAAGTGGCCGGCCAGGCCGCCACCCATGAAACGCTGCTCGGCCTGGGCCTGGCGCTGCTGGGCACGCTGTGCTTTTCCACGGGCAACATGCTGTCGTCGGTCCAGCAGCGCGCCGGCATCGGTCCGCTGACGGGCAACGCCTACAGCATGCTGTACGGATCGCTGATCCTGCTGGCGGGCTGCGTGCTGACGGGCCAGCCTTTCGATTTCGACCCCTCGCCTGCCTACGTGGGGGCGCTGCTATACCTGGCCATCTTCGGCTCCGTCGTGGCGTTCACCGCCTACCTGACCCTGGTGGGCCGCATCGGGCCGGCCCGCACGGCCTACTGCACGGTGCTGTTCCCGGTGGTCGCCCTGAGCATATCCTCCGTGGCCGAAGGATACCGGTGGACGCCGTACGCCGTGGCGGGGCTGGCGCTGGTGATCCTGGGCAACGTGCTGGTGTTCGCGCGGCGCGCGCCCGGATGACGAAGAATGAAAAAAACCCGGGTCCGCGCAAGCGCGGAACCCGGGAATCGCCCGGCGGACCGGACACGGATACGGTCAGGCCTTGACGCCGAGATAGCGTTCGATGATCTCACCGTTTTCGTGCAGGTCCTTGGGCGTACCCTCGTACACCACATGGCCGTTGTTGACGATGTAGGCGCGGTCGGCCAGCGACAGCGCGGCACGCACGTTCTGTTCCACGATCACGATCGTCTGGCCGGCATCCGCCAGCTGGCGGCACACGGACAGCAGATCGCGCACGATCAGGGGGGCCAGCCCCTCGAAGGGTTCGTCCAGCAGGATGATGTCGGCGTTGCGGATCATGGCCCGCGCGATCGCCAGCATCTGCTGCTCGCCCCCGGACAACTGCTTGCCCCGGTTGCGCTTGCGTTCGGCCAGACGCGGGAAGGTCGCGTAGATCTCATCCAGCGACCTGGGCTTGGCTGCCGTCATGGCTGCCAGCTGCAGGTTTTCCTGGACCGAGATCGAACCGAACACACGGCGTTCCTCGGGCACCAGCTGGATGCCCAGCGCCGCGCGCCCATAGGGCGGCAGGTGCTGGATCTCCACGCCCCGGTGGCGGATCGCCCCGGACTTGACCTCGACCATGCCCATCAGGGACTTCATCGTGGTGCTCTTGCCGGCCCCGTTGCGGCCCAGCAGGGCCACGACTTCGTGTTCCTCGATCCGCATCGAGACGTCGAAGAGGATGTGCGAATCACCGTAATAGCTGTTGATCTTGTCGACTTCAAGCAGACTCATCGTCCATCCCTCCGAGGTAGGCAGCCTGGACCGACGGATCCCGGCGGATTTCGTCCGGCGTGCCTTCGGCCAGTTTGCGGCCTTCATACAGTACCGTAATGCGTTCGGCCAGCTCGAACATGGCGTCCATGTCGTGCTCGACGATCACCATGCTGCGGCCCTGGCGGATCGACTTGAGCAGCGCCACCACCATGACGCGCTCCTCGGGGCCAAGGCCTGCCAGGGGCTCGTCGAACAGCAGCACGTTGGCGCCCGTGGCCAGCGCCAGGCCGATTTCCAGGCGCCGCTTCTCGCCGTAGGACATTTCCGAAACCTGCGTATCGGCGTGGTGGGTGAGCTCCACCAGGGCGATGGCCGCATTGACCTGGGAATCCAGGTGCTCGGAATGCAGGTTGCTCAGCAGGTCGCCGCGGAAACGCCCGCGCAGCCGCGCCAGGACCGGAATCATGACGTTCTGGCGCACGGTCAGGTGTTCGAAGAGCTGGTTGATCTGGTAGCTCTTGCTCATGCCCAGCTGGCAGACGGAAGTCACGCCGATGCCGGTGATTTCCTGGCCGCGGAAGAAGACCTTGCCCGTGGTCGTGGGCAGTTCGCCCGCAAGCATGGCGAAGAACGTGGACTTGCCGGCGCCGTTCGGCCCGATCACGCCGTGCAGTTCGCCTTCGCGCAGGGTGAAGTCGATGTCGGAATTGGCCTTCAGGCCGCCGTAGTGCTTGCTGACGCCACGCGCTTCCAGGACGGGGGCGCCGGGACGGGTCGTGGACAGGGGCGGCACGATGTCCAGGGAACCGGCCACCCGCGTGCTGGCCGTGTCGTCGATGTCGGCCGGCAGGCTGCGACGGCGGCGGAACAGGCTGATCAGCGCCCCCGCCACGCCATGGCGGAACACCGTCACCAGGATCACGAAGACCACGCCCAGGATCAGCTTCCAGTAGGGCCCCAGGTTGCCCACCTGCTGCAGGCCCTCGTAGAGATAGAGCCAGATGGTGGCGCCCAGCAGCGGGCCCAGCAGCGTGCCGGCCCCGCCCATCACGGTCTGGATGACCAGCTGGGCCGAGGTGTCCAGCGCGAAGGCGTCGGGCGGCATGTAGGACTGGAACAGGCCCAGCAGGCCGCCGGCCAGGCCGCCGTAGGCGGCGGCAACGACGAACACGATCAGCTTGTAGGTCTGGATCGAATGCCCCAGCGCCGTGGCGCGCTTGGGATTGCCCCGGATGGCCTTGAGCACGGCGCCGAACGGCGAGCGCACGATGCGCCGGGCGATCAGGTAGCCCAGGAAGAAGATCACCGCCACGAACCAGTACATGGGCCAGCCGCTGGAGATGTGGATGTCGATGAAGCCCAGGGACAATTCCGGAGGCGGCACGCCGGCGATGCCGTTTTCACCGCCGGTGTAGTCCTTGAAGACCGAGTTCTCCATGAAATAGAACATCTCGCCGAAGGCCAGCGTGCTCATGGCGAAATAGATGCCGGTGCGCCGCAGGGTGAGATAGCCGATGACCAGGCCCATGACGGCAGCCGCCACCGTGCCGATGACCAGCGCCACCAGCATGTTGGGCACCACCCCGTCGGTCAGCAGATAGGCCGTGACGAAGCCGCCCGTGCCGTAGAAGGCGGCCTGGCCGAAGGACAGCAGGCCGGTGTAGCCGAACAGCAGGTCGAAACCCAGGCCGAACAGGCCCCAGATCAGGATGCGAGTGAGCAGGTCCGGGCTCATGCCCAGGGCCGGCAGGACAAAAGGTGCCGCCAGCAGGCCCAGTCCCACCAGCATTTCCGGAAGTTTTCTGCGCATGGCGCCTCCCGTGTCGTGAGAGGCCGGCTGCCGTGCAGCAGCCCCGGTGCCGGCCGTTGCCGTCGTCGATTGAGCCGAGTTCATTCCCGTCCCTCCTGTCCCATCAGGCCCTGCGGTCGGAAGATCAGTACCAGCGCCATGGCGATGAACAACATCACGTCCGAATACTGCGGATTGATCATTGAAGTCAGGCTGAGGATCTCGCCGGCGATGATGCCGCCGATGATGGCCCCCGGGAAGGAGCCCACCCCGCCGATCACCACCACCACGAAAGAATCAACCAGGTAGCGGAAGCCCATGTCCGGCGTGAGCGCGACGATGGGCGAATTGATCACCCCCGCGAAGCCGGCCGCCATGGCGCCGATGCCGAACACCAGCAGGAAAGTGCGCTTGACGTTGATGCCCAGCGCGTTGACCATCTGGGCGTCCTCGATGCCGGCGCGCACGATCAGCCCCAGACTGGTGCGGTACAGCACGAAATACAGCAGCAGCAGCGTGGCCGCGGCGATGCCCAGGGTTTCCAGCCGGTACAGCGGATAGATCAGGGTGCCCAGGCGGGCGACCCCCTGGCCCCATTCGGGCGGCGTGACCGACAGGCTGACGCCGCCGTACAGGCCGCGCACGATCTCGACCAGGATGATGCTGATGCCGAAGGTGACCAGGATCTGGTCTTCCGGCGGACGGCTATAGTATTTGCGCATCAGGCCGCGTTCCATGACCAGCCCGCACGCCAGTGCGACCGCCGAACCTCCGGCGACCGCCAGCACGAAGGAATCCGTCAGACCATAGACGGTATACCCTGCGTAGCCGCCCACGACGAACAGAGCGCCGTGAGCAAAATTGATGACGCCGAGCGTGCCGTAAATGATCGTCAGGCCCGTACTGATGAGCGCCAGCAACAGGCCGGTGGCCAGCCCGTTGAATAGCTGCGAGAGAAACAAAGACATGCTCGGCATCGAGTTGCCTCCTGTGAAAGTCCCCGAACTTGTTTCCGGCCATCCCCCGGAAGCGGGGGAATGGCCGGAAACAGTCACTTAGACGTAATCGCCCATCTTGCAGCCCAGCAGGCCGACCGGGGGCAGAACATCCTTGCCGCTGACGACCTGGACGACCTCGAAGAAATCCTCGGGGTTCTTCATGTCGGCAGGCTTCTTGCCGCGCAGGATCGGGAAGTCGACGATGCCCTGGTGGTCATCGGCACGGAACGTGACCTTGCCCACCGGGCTGTCACGCAGTTCGCCGGCTTCCAGGGCCTTGACCACGTCGACCGGGTAGAAGCTCTTGGCGCGCTCGACCGCGTCGGCCCACAGGACCAGGGCCAGGTAGGCGTACATGGCCGAGTCACGCGGCTTGCTGCCGTACTTCTTCTCGTAGGCTTCGACGAAGTCCTTGGCGACGGGATTGTGGTCTTCCATGGTCCACCAGAAGCCCTGCGCGGCATAGACGCCCTGCATCACGTCGGCGCCGACTTCCTTCTCCAGGTAGGCGGACATGTAGGGGATGACGATCTTCATCTTGTCGAGCAGGCCGAACTGCTTGGCCTGCTTGATGGCGTTGGCCGCATCCGCGCCGTAGGCCACCACCACCAGGACGTCGGCATCGGTGTTGGCGATGTTGATGAGATAGGAGCTGTAGTCCTTGGCGCCCAGCGGGTGGACCTGGTTGGTGACCGTCTTCCAGCCTTCCTTCTCGGTGAATTCCTTCATCGATTGGGTGGTGGTGTGGCCGTAGGTGTAGTCCGGCGTCAGGTAGGCGGCCTTGCGGTCCTTGCCGAGTTCCTTGGCGACCACGGGGGCGATGGCCTTGCAGGCCATGTAGGCGAAATAGCACAGGCGGAAGCCGTAGCGCTGGCAATCCACCCCGGTCGTTTCGTTGGAACCCGAGATGGCCGTGAAGTACGGAGTGTGCTCGCGGTTGCAGACTTTCTGCAGCGCGATGGCCACCGCGCTGCTGGTGCTGCCGGCGATCATCATGGCCTTGTTGTCATGGATGAAGCGGGTCGCCGCCTGCACGCCGGTGTTGGGCTTGGTTTCGGCGTCGGCCGAACCCAGCACCAGCTTCTTGCCCAGTATGCCCTTCTTGAGGAGCGGGGAGATCTTCTGGACCTGGGGAGCCCCGGCGTTGATCTGCTCTGCAGCCAGCTCGTAGCCGTTCTTCTGCTCCGCCCCCTGGGCCGAATAGGGACCGGTCAGGTCGACGGTCAGGCCGACGAACACGGAGTCGCCTTCGGCGCCGGCGGGCCAGGCCCCCAGAGGCTTCTTGTCATCGGCCAGCGCAACCCGGGCGGTACCGGGCAGCAGCATGCCGCCCGCCACGCCCGCCGCGCCTGCCTTCAGCACGGAACGGCGCTTGACCTGCGTCTGCATGGCTTGGCCCAAAGTCTTTTTATCCTTCATTGGTTTGTCTCCTGTCGAGTGGCCCCGGGCACCGGATGCGCCCGGCTGAAACACAGTAATTCCAGCAAAACCCCGCGATTTATTTTTATGTGGAACAGCTTTGTTTTTATTGCTGCAGCCAATTCCGGGCCGGGTTTATTGAGGACCGAAATTCTGCGTGATGCTATTAGTAAAATTTGAAACTTACGCAAAACTTACGCTAATCGGACATGGATTGATGGGGACAGGACACCCCCTGGATAACACCCTGAGCTTTCAGGCGGAAATGCATCCCATCTATTTGATTAAACGGGACAATTTATTTGAACGTTAAATGATGCGCCGCAATATAATCAGGGTTTTCGCTTAAGGGTAAACAGCAGTTATGGCTTACCCTTAATATTGCGGCGCACAATGAAAAACGAGGCCCGCAGGCCTCGTTGATTCAAGCTCAAAATATCTGGACCGATATGCAGGATTCAAGTCAGGCGGATACGCGCGGCATATTCCCGCAGGACTTCGATGCCGGGATCCTTGCGCGGCCAGATCAGGCCCACGCCGTCGTTCTCGTAGCGCGGCAGGACATGGATGTGGGCGTGCGGCACGGTCTGCCACCCCGCCGGACGATTCGCCTGCAGCAGCGTCAGGCCTTCGGGCCGGAAGGCATCCTGGACGGCGCGGGCCACGCGGTGGGCCAGGCGCATCAGCTCGGCCGCCAGGTCTTCGTCCATGTCGAGCAAGGTGGCATGGGGCTCGCAAGTCGCCACCAGCACATGGCCCGGGTTCAACTGCCCGGCGTCCATGAAGGCAAAGACACGGGTGTCCCTGTGGACGATGGCGGCCGGGATTTCGCCGGCCAGGATGCGTGTGAAGACGGTTTCCATGAAGGTCGCGCTCCGGTGGGGCCCGCCGCCGGGCCGGGATTCGGTCCGGCCACGGTAGCACATCAACCGCGCAAAGCCTACGGCGCCGAAGCGCCGAGGTCCTGTTCGACGGCAAAGCAGGCCACCTGCCGCCCGCCCTGCGGCATCAGGGCCGGCAGGCGCTGGCTGCACACCGGCATGACCCGGTGGCAGCGGGAGCTGAAAGGACAGCCCGGCGGAGGATCGAGCGGGCTGGGCAGCTCGCCCGACAGTTTGATGCGTTCGCGCCGGGCGGCCTCGTTCAGGCGCGGCGTGGCCGACAGCAGTGCCTGGGTATAGGGATGCAGGGGCCGGCCGAAGATCGCTTCCTTGGTGCCCTGCTCCACCACCCGGCCCAGGTACATGACCATGACTTCGTCGGCCAGGTGCTCGACGACCGACAGATCATGGGAAATGAACACATAGGACAGGCCCAGATCCCGCTGCAGGTCCTGCATCAGGTTCAGCACCTGGGCACGCACCGACACATCCAGCGCGGAAACGGCCTCGTCGGCGACGAGTATCTCGGGATCCAGCATCAGGCCCCGCGCAATGGCGATGCGCTGGCGCTGGCCCCCGGAGAACATGTGCGGATAGCGGCTGTAGTGTTCGGGCCTGAGCCCGACCCGCGCCATCATGGCCTGGCCGCGCTCCCGGCGCTCGCGGGCATCCAGCCGGGTATTGATCAGCAGGGGCTCTTCCAGGATGTCGCCGATGCGCTTGCGCGGATTGAGCGAGGCATAGGGATTCTGGAAGATGATCTGGATCTTGCGGCGGCGCAGCTTTGCCAGGGCCGGATCGGCCTGGGACACGTCCTGCCCCCGGTACAGCAGCTGGCCGGCGCTCGGCGGCTCGATCATGGTCAGCACCCGGGCCAGCGTGGATTTGCCGCAACCCGATTCACCGACCACCGCCAGCGTGCGGCCGGCCTGCAGGCTGAAGGACACCCCGTCCAGGGCCTTGACGGTCTTCGCGGGCTTGAGAAAGCCGCCATCCACGGCGTAATGGCGCTTGAGGTCGATGGCCTGCAGCACCGGTTCGCCGGCGGCGGCTTTTTCCTGTTCTGTCGTCATGCGGGAATCTCCTGCGCGGCGCGCACCGGCTGGCCGGCGTCGTCCAGCGGGGTATGGCATTTGACCTGCCTGTCCTGCGGCCCGGCCAGTTCCGGCTCGCGCAGGCGGCATGCATCGGTGGCATAGGGGCAGCGCGGGCTGAGCAGGCAGCCCTGTGGCCGGTCATAGCGCCCCGGGACCACGCCCGGCAGCGACACCAGGCGCTCGGCACCCCGGGAAAATTCCGGCAGCGCCCGCAGCAACGCCTGGGTATAGGGATGGCGCGGGTGGCGGAAGATCTCTGCCGCCGGTCCCGATTCCACCAGCTGGCCGGCGTACATGACCAGGATGCGGTCGGCGGCCTCGGCCACCAGGGCCAGGTCGTGGGTGATCAGCACCAGGCCCAGCCCCTCGCTGCGCTGCAGGGACAGCAGCAGGTCCATGATCTGGGCCTGGATGGTCACGTCCAGGGCCGTGGTCGGCTCGTCGGCGATCAGCAGACGCGGCTTGCAGGCGATCGCCATGGCGATCATGACGCGCTGGCTCATGCCGCCCGACAACTGGTGCGGATAGGCCCGCAGGCGTGATTCGGGGTCGGGGATACCCACCTGCTCCAGCAGCTCGATCACCCGGGACCGCAGCGCGCGCCGCGAACCGCCGCCGTGGGCGCGCAAGGCCTCGGTGATCTGGTATTCCACCGTATAGCAGGGGTTCAGGCTGGTCATCGGATCCTGGAAGATCATCGAGACTTCGGAGCCGATCAGCGTGCGGCGCTGCTTTTCCGGCATGCGCAGCAGGTCCTGGCCATCGAAGCGCAGTGCATCGGCCCGCACCCGGCCCGGGAAATCGATCAGCCCCATCAGGGCCAGGGAGCTGACGGATTTCCCCGAACCCGATTCCCCGACCAGGCCGACCACCTCGCCGGCCTCGACGTGATAGCTGATGCGGTCCACGGCCTTGAAGGGCGCGGATTCCTCGCCGAAATGCACGGACAGATTCCGGACTTCAAGCATGTTCCGTTCCTTGAAAATGATGCAGATGACGCGCACGATCGCGCGCATCGGCCCGCGCCCCGCGCCGGGCGCCTCGTTCAGCCGGATTCCTCATGGCTTCGCGACTCCTTGGTTAGCGTGAGCGTGCCCTAGACTTTCAGGCGCGGATCGAGGGCGTCGCGCAGTCCGTCGCCCATCAGGTTGAAGGCCAGCACCGCCAGCAGGATGGCCAGGCCCGGAAAGGTCACGACCCACCAGGCGCTCTGGGCGAACTGCAGTACGTTGGCCAGCATGGTGCCCCATTCGGGAGTGGGCGGCTGTGCGCCCATGCCCAGGAAGCCCAGTGCGGCCATGTCCAGGATGGCGTTGGAAAAGCCCAGGGACGCCTGCACGATGAGCGGCGCCAGGCAGTTGGGCAGGATGTTGACGAACATCTGCCGCCAGGCGCCCGCCCCGACCACGCGCGAGGCGATCACGTAGTCGCAGGTCATCTCGCGCAGCACGGCCGCGCGCGTCAGGCGCACGTAGTGCGGCAACGCCACGAAACTGAGCGCCAGGGACGCATTGACGATCGAGGGGCCGAAGATGGCCACCAGCACCAGCGCCATCAGCAGGCTGGGCAGGGCGAGCATGATGTCCACCAGGCGCATGATGGCGATGTCGACGATGCCGCCCGCATAACCGGCAACGACCCCGAAGAAGATGCCCAGCACCAGCGATACGCTGACCACCAGGAACCCGACCAGCAGCGACAGCCGCGCGCCATGGATCAGGCGCGACAGGATGTCGCGGCCCACGTCGTCGGTGCCCAGCACGAAGCGCCAGGAACCGCCGTCGAGCCAGGCGGGCGGCTGCAGCAGGGCGTCGCGATACTGCATGGACGGGTCGTGCGGCGCGACCAGCCCCGCGAAGACTGCGATCAGCAGCATGGCCGCGATGTAGTACAGCCCGATCAGCGCGCCGCGGTTGCGGCGGAAATCCTGCCAGAAAGACTTGAACGGCCCCGGCGGCGCCGGGATGGCCGTGGTTGCGGTCGTGTTCATGTCAGTTCCTCCCCCGGCGGTGACGGATGCGGGGATCGGCCAGCCCGTACAGGATATCGACGCACATGTTGACGATGATGATAAGGGTGGCGACCATCAGCACGCCGCCCTGGACGACCGGATAGTCGCGCTGCTCCAGCCCGTAGATCAGCCAGCGCCCGACCCCCGGCCAGGAAAAGATGGTTTCGGTCAGGATTGCACCGACCATGAGCACGCCGACCTGCAGCCCGATCACCGTCAGGACCGGCAGCAGGGCGTTGCGCAGGGCGTGCACCACGACCACGCGCAGGCGCGACAGGCCCTTGGCCCGCGCGGTGCGGATGTAGTCCTCGTTCAGGACCTCCAGCATCGAGGACCGCGTCATGCGCACGATCACCGCCAGCGGGATCGTGCCCAGCACGAAGGCCGGCAGCATGATGTGATGCAGGGCATCCAGGAAATTGCCCTCTTCGCCGAACAGCAGCGTATCGATCAGCATGAAGCCGGTCAGCGGGTTGTCGGGATCCAGGAACACCGCGGCGCTGACGCGGCCGGAAACCGGCATCAGGTCCAGCTGCACCGAGACCAGCATGATCAGCATCAGCCCCCACCAGAATACCGGCATGGAATACCCCGTCAGGGCGGCGGTGATGGCGGCATGGTCGAACAGCGAGCCGCGCTTGACCGCGGCCAGCACCCCGACGGGGATGCCGATCGCCAGCGCGATCGCCATGGCGACGATGCTCAGTTCCAGCGTGGCCTGGAAACGGGGCACGAACTCGGACCAGATCGGCTCACGGGTGGTCAGCGAGGTTCCCAGGTCGCCATGCAGCACGTTCCAGATGTAATGGCCGTACTGCGTCCACAGCGGCTGGTCCAGGCCCAGCTGGGCCATCATGGCCGCGTGGCGCTCGGGAGACAGGCCGCGCTCGCCCGCCATGATCATCACCGGATCGCCGGGAATCAGGTGGATGAACGCAAAGGTCAGCAGCGTGATGCCGATGAACGTCGGGATGGCCAGGCCGACGCGTTTGAGGATGAAGGAAAGCATGAGGCGCGAACGTCCCTTCGGAAGGAGGGATCAGGGGAAATGGCGCCCGCGCCCCGGCGCCGCCTGCGGGGCAGGCGCGGGACGCGAGGCGCGGGTCGGCGGCGTGATTACTTGCCGATGCTGACGTGGTCGAAGATGTGGCGGCCCACGGGCGACACGGTGTAGCCCTTGACCTCTTTGCGCAGGGGCTCGAACACGGTGGAGTGCGCGATCATGACGGCCGGAGCCTGTTCATGCATCACCACCTGGGCCTGCTTGTACAGCTCCACGCGCTTGGCGTGATCCGACGTGGCGCGCGCCGGCTGGATCAGGTCCTCGAAGGGCTTGTAGCACCAGCGGGAATAATTGGAGCCGTCCTTGGCCGCGTCGCAGCTGAACAGCGTCGCCAGGAAGTTGTCCGGATCGCCGTTGTCGCCCGTCCAGCCGATCAGCATGGTCTGATGCTCGCCGGCCTTGGTGCGCTTCAGGTATTCGCCCCATTCGTAAGTGACGATCTTGGCCTTGACGCCGATCTTGGCCCAGTCGGACTGGATCATCTCGGCCATGCGCCGCGCGTTGGGATTGTACGGGCGCTGCACCGGCATGGCCCACAGATCGGTCTCGAAGCCGTCCGCATAGCCGGCCTCGGCCAGCAGGGCCTTGGCCTTGGCCACATCGTGCGGCCAATCCTGGACGGCATCGTTGTAGCTCCACATCGTGGGCGGCAGCAGGTTCTTGGCCGGCTGGCCCGCGCCCTGGAAGACGGCGGCGATGATGGCGGGCTTGTCGATCGCCATGGACAGCGCCTGACGCACACGCACGTCGGTGAAGGGCTTCTTCTCGGTGTTGAATGACAGGTAGCCGACATTCAGGCCGGCCTGCTCCAGCAACTGGACGTTCTGGTCCTTGCGCATTGAATCCAGATCGGCCGGGTTCGGATACGGCATGGACTGGCATTCGTTCTTCTGCAGCTTGGCGTAGCGCACCGAGGCGTCGGGCGTGATGGCGAACACCAGGCGATCGACCTTGGGCTGGTCGCCCCAGTAGTCCTTGAACGCCTTGTACAGGATGCGCGCGTCTTTCTGGTAGGTGACGAACTCGAAGGGCCCGGTGCCGATGGGATCGGTGTCGACCTTGGTCGGGGTGCCCGCCTTCATCATGGCGTCGGCGTATTCGGCCGACTGGATGGAAGCGAAGTCCATGCCCAGGTTGGCGATGAACGGGGCTTCGGGACGGTTCAGGACGAAGCGGACGGTATGGTCGTCGACCTTTTCGATGCGGTCGATGAGCTTGCCCATGCCCATGCCCTCGAAGTACTGGTAGGCGCCGTTCGAGACCTTGTGGTAGGGGTGGTTGGCGTCCTTCTGGCGCAGGAACGAGAACAGCACGTCGTCGGCGTTGAAGTCGCGGCTGGGCTTGAAGAGTTTGCTGGAGTGGAATTTCACACCCTTGCGCAGATGGAAGGTGTAGATCTTGCCGTCTTCGCTGACGTCCCAGGATTCGGCCAGGCCGGGCACGGTTTCGGTGGTGCCGGCCTTGAATTCGACCAGGCGGTCGAAGACGGGGTGGGTCGCGTCGTTGGTCGTGCCCGCCGTGAAGAACGCGGCGTTGAAGCCTTCGGGTGAACCTTCGGAACAGTAGACGTAGGTCGTGGTGGCGGCCTGCGCACTCGCCATGGCCATGGACACCAGGGCCAGGCCCAGCGTCCGCTTGAAGATCTTGTTCATCGTTACCTCTTTGAGTGTGACCACGAGTGGGCGTAAAAACTCGATGGCAGGGTTGTATTGCTTCTCTGCTCTAAATTTTTTGAAACATAGCACAGAAAACCCAACACACTCCAGGGTCTGGGCATCAAGGATTACCCGAGTCGGGATCCGCGCAATTTTCGCGAAACGCCGCCCCGGGCTGCCTGGTTCATTCGCCCAGGCTCTCTCCCATGCCTGCCAGCCCGCCGAACAGCGCGGCGAACTCGTCCGGCGACAGGGCCCGGCCATTGGCCGCGACCTGGCCGTCGGCATAGCGGAAATCGGCCGTGAGGGTATCGCCCTGGCGCTGCACCAGGCCCTGCCGTTCCAGCCGGCCGGTGTACTGGTCGAACAGCATGCTGACCAGCGCCACGGTCATGTCGGGGCTGCCTTCTCCCTGCTGCGTCTGGCGCACGACCTGCAGCAGCATGGGTTTGGAAAGGCTCAGATGCGCCGACAATTGCCGGATGCCGCTTTCGATCAGCCCGCCCAGGTCCGCGGGGGCGTCTTCGGGCGCCGGCCGGAACTCGGCCAGAGCCTTGAGCTCGCTCGTGCCCTGGGGCGTTTCCCAGCGCAGGGCATCGAGCGACAGGCGCGGACCGGCCGCCAGGATCGGCACGGCCAGGGCGCGCAACCGCTGCTGGTCCTGTTCGGACAGGCCCTCGTCGGATTCGGCCGTGCCGCTCAACCGCTCCAGTTCGCTGCTCAGGGCCTGCAGCCCCGGCACATCCAGGTGCTCGGCGGTCAGGGCCAGCGTGATCCGGCCCAGGTCCTGGCGGTCGACCTGAAGTTGGCCCAGGTCGTAGGAAAGGCGGCTGTCCAGCAGACTGCCCGTGCGGGCGGAATCGGAACGCAGCGACGGGCCCACGAATGCCACCTGGGGCGCATCGGGCACGTCGAGATGGATGCGTCCGAACCTGGCCTGCTGGCGGGATTGCAGGTCGGTCTCGCCGCTGCGGGTCGTGCGGCCGTCGAAATCCAGGCCTTCGAACCGCACCCGGACCCCGGAATCGGCATCGAACGCGGCCAGCTGGTCGGCGTGCCCGGATACGGTGGCCTCGCGCGTGCGGGGATCGTAGTCGATCTGTGCCTCGCCGCCGCTGAAATCCAGCCGGTCGCCGGCCAGCCGGACCGGCTGCAGGCGCCAGACCGCCGCGACACGCCCGTCGAAACCGATCCTGGACTGCAGCGTCCAGGGTGCCTGGCCGGCCGGCTGCGCATCGAACCAGGGCTGCCACAACGCGCCCGGCAAGGGTTCGATCAGGCTCAGGGCGGCGATGGGCCGCCATTCGCCCTGGCGCACGGCGGCCCACGGCCAGGGACCGTGCGCCAGGGCGTCATGCAGGCCCAGGTTCTGGTCCCGGCCTTCGTCGTCGCGGAACTGGAAGTCGTAGCGGACGTCCGAGGAAAACACCCCGCGCCGGTATTCCTGGATCGACAGGACGGGATGCGGGTCGGGAGACGACCACTGAGCGGCGATTTCCTGGTTGGCCTGCGCCACCCAGGCCTCGATGCGTTCCTGCGCCAGGCGACCGGCATACCAGGAAGAACCCGTGTAAGCGAGTGCCAGGACGGCCGCCAGGCCGGCTGCGGTCTTCAGGGAACGTCGGGTCATGGGGAATCTACTCCGTCGGTGCGCCCGGAGGCGCGGTCATGCAACCGGATCAGTTGCGCGGCGTCTTCTGCCCCCAGGCCCCGGCGGCTGGCCAGGCGGTAGCTTTGCCCGGCTGCGGTGGCCACCGGCATGGCGGTCCCCTGGGCGCGCGCCAGCGCGGCCACGGTATCCAGGTCCTTGAGCATGGTGTCCAGGGTGGCCTGCGCGGGCCCGGGCGCCTGGGTCATGCGCGGCACGAAGATCTGCAGCAGCGTGGAATCGGCCCAGCCGCCCGCCAGGGCTTCGGCCAGGCGGGCCGCATCGACGCCGGCATCCCGCGCCAGGGCGATGGATTCGGCGATGGCGGCGACCGTGGTGGTGACGATGGTCTGGTTGCAGAGCTTGGCCACCTGGCCGCTGCCCACCGGCCCCATGTGGGTCACGCGGCTGGCATAGGCCATGAGCAGCGGCGTCGCCCGGGCGCAGACATCGGCCGGGCCGCCCGCCATGATGGCCAGGGTGCCCGCCGCGGCGCCGCCGGTGCCGCCGGACACCGGCGCATCCAGCCAGACGGCGCCGTTGGCCCGGGCAAGCCGCCCGGAAAATTCACGGGTCTCGTCCGGCGGGATCGAGGAATGATCGATCAGCAATTCCAGCGTCGCGGCCTGCGCCAGGCCGTCGGGGCCGAACACCACGTCGCGCACCGCCGCCGCGTCGAACAGGCACAGTGCGACCCAGGCACACCGCTCGCCCAGCTCGCGCGGGCTGGCGCCGACCCGGGCCCCGGCCGCCTGGATATCGCGCAGGGGGCCGGGCGAGCGGTTCCACACATGGACCTCGTGCCCGGCCTGCAACAGCCGCCGCACCATGGGCACGCCCATGCGGCCCAGGCCACAGAATCCGATCTTCATGGTCATTCCACCCGTTTGCGGGACAGTTCGCGCGGCAGGGGAAAGGCGACCTGCTCGCGCACCCCGTCCAGGGGGCGCACGGAACGCGCGCCCAGTTCTTTCAGGCGGTCGATCACCTGCCGCACCAGGACTTCAGGCGCGGAAGCCCCGGCAGTCACGCCGACGCGCCGGGCGTCGCGCAGCCATTCGGGATCGATCATGCCGGGATCGTCGATCAGGTAGGCGGTCACGCCCTTGCGCTCGGCCACTTCGCGCAGCCGGTTGGAATTGGAACTGTTCGGACTGCCGACCACCAGCACCAGATCGCATTGGGGCGCCATGACGCGCACGGCATCCTGGCGATTCTGCGTGGCGTAGCAGATGTCGCTTTTCTTGGGCTCGGCGATCCCGGGAAAGCGCGCGCGCAAGGCGGCCGCCACCTGGGCGGCATCGTCGATGGACAGCGTGGTCTGGGTCACGAAGGCAAGCCGGTCCGGATCACGGACCTGGAGGGCCTGGACGTCTTCCACCGACTCGACCAGATACATGCCGTCGTCGGCCTGGCCCAGCGTGCCCTCGACTTCGGGGTGCCCCCGGTGGCCGATCATGATGACCTCGCGGCCTTCCTTGCGCATGCGGGCGACCTCGACGTGGACCTTGGTGACCAGCGGACACGTGGCGTCGAAGATGCGCTGACCGCGCTGTTCGGCCTCGGCGCGGACGGCGCGCGAGACGCCGTGCGCCGAGAAGATCACGATCGCGCCTGCGGGGGCGTCTTCGAGTTCGTCGATGAAGACGGCGCCCTTGGCGCGCAGGTCTTCGACCACGTAGCGGTTGTGCACGATTTCGTGGCGCACGTAGATCGGCGCCCCGTGGATTTCCAGTGCGCGCTCGACGATCTCGATGGCCCGGTCCACGCCGGCGCAGAAACCGCGCGGCTGTGCCAGGACGATCTCGGCGCCGGCAGCCTCGCCACCGGACGGCGCAGGCATGGAGCGGTCCTCGATCACAGCACCCCCAGGATCTTGACTTCGACCTGCAGGTCGATGCCCGCCAGGGGATGGTTGAAGTCGAACAGGGCCGCGTCGTCCCGCAGGGTCTTGAGCACGCCGGAATAGCGGCCGCCGTTGGGTGCCACGAATTCGACCATGTCGCCCGCCTCGAATTCGGTGTCGGGCGGCGCGTTGCGCGCCATTTCGTCGCGCCCGACCCAGCGCAGCAGTTCGGGGTTGCGTTCGCCGTAGGCCTGGGCGGCCGGCAGGTCGGCGGTGAAGTGCTCGCCTTCTGCGCGTTCCAGCAGCAGGGCCTCGATGCCCGGCGCCCATTGGCCGATGCCCATCTGCAGGGTGGCGGGCCGATCCAGGAAGGTGTCGACGAAGACGGTGCCGGCGCCGGGGCCCGTCAGCAGTTCGATGCGGTAGTGCAGCGTGACGTAAGAGTCCGGCCGGACATGCTGCGCGGCTTGAGTTGAGGTCAAAATGCCCCCGTGAAGGATTCAATGCAAACCCCTACATTCTAGAGCCTAACATGCCGCAAGACACCCGATCCCCCTGTTCCGAGCGTCCCAGGGAACGCCTGCTGCGGCACGGCGCGCAGGCGCTGACGTCGGCCGAGCTGCTGGCGGTCCTGCTGCGCACCGGCACGCGCGGCCGCGACGCCGTCGAGATGGGGCGCCGGATGATCGAGCATTTCGGCGGTCTGCGCCGCCTGCTGGCGGCGGATTCCTCGGCGCTGCTGGCCTTTCCCGGCATGGGCGCGGCCAAGACCTGCGAGTTGCTGGCGGTCCAGGAACTCAGCCGCCGCGCTGTCGAGGAACCGCTGCGCAGCGGCCGCGCCCTGAACCAGCCCGGCCGGGTCAAGCAGTTCTGCGCCCTGCGCCTGGCCCACCTGCGGGTGGAGCATTGCATCGCCCTTTTCCTGGACAGCCAGCTGCAGCTGATCGAATGCGCCGAGGTCGCGCGCGGCACGCTGGCGCATGCCTCGGTCTACCCGCGCGAGGTCGTGAAAGCCGCGCTCGGGCACCATGCCGCCGCCCTGATCCTGGCCCACAACCACCCGTCGGGCCTGGCCGAACCCAGTCCGGCCGACATCGCCCTGACGCGCCAACTGAAGCAGGCCCTGGCCCTGGTCGACATCCAGCTGCTGGACCACCTGATCGTCGGCGCCACCGAGGTCACGTCCCTGGCGGAACGGGGCCAGGTCTGAACGGGACCAGATCTGAACGTGCCCCGGGCAGGGATCGGGGGCGTCCCGGCCGGCCGCCGCGGTTCGCCCGGCATGACGACCACGCCCCTGGACCTTCGTTCTTTCGCGTAGTAGAATGGTGGGCTTATCTTGGATACGTTGCCAGGATTTTGATGCGAGCCATCTTCTTTTGGCAGAGGCATTTCGCGTCCATCCGGCTGGCGGTCCCCTATCATCTACCCACGGATTCCATCATGAAAGAAGGCATTCATCCCGAGTACCGCGAGGTCGTGTTCCTCGACCTGCAGACCGGCAACAAGTTCATCTCGCGTTCCGCGCTGAATTCGCGCGAAACCACCGAGATCGACGGCAAGACCTACCCGCTCTTCAAGTGCGACGTCACCTCGGAATCGCATCCCTTCTACACCGGCGCCCAGACCCGCATCGTCGAAACCGGCCGCGTGGAAAAGTTCCGCGCCCGTTTCGCCCGCACCGCCGGCACGGTCAAGAAGTAAGCGCAGCGTGCAGTTCCAAAAGGCAGCCGTCCGGCTGCCTTTTTCATTTAACATGGGCGCATTCATCCGCCCCTTTTTTCTGGTGCTTCCCCGGTGCTGTCCCAAGATCTGCGATCGACACCCGCCCGCCTGACGGCCACGGCCGCCGCCAAGCTGCCCAGGCCGTTCCTGCTGTGCGTCGGCCTGGTCTACATCCTGGCGGGCCTGTTCTATCGCGACCCCTGGAAGACCGACGACGTCACCGGCCTGGCCACCATGCTCACGGCCCTGTCGGGCCAGGACCATGCCTGGCTGCTGCCCCAGGTCGGCCACCTGGCGCAAGCCCAGGACGGGCCGCTGGCCACCTGGGTCGGCGCCCTCTCCATCTGGGCGCTGCGCCCCCTGTTCGAGCTTTTCTTCAGCCCCCTGGACGCCGCCATCATCGCATCGCGCGTGCCCAACCTGCTGTGGTTCGCCCTGCTTACCGGCTCGATCTGGTACGGCACCTACCTGCTGGGCCGGCGTCCGGAATCCCAGCCGCTGGCCCTGCCTTTCGGCGGCGAACCCAACCCGCGCGACTACGGCCGGATGCTGGCCGATGCCGCCCTACTGCTGATCGTGGCCACGATCGGCATCGTCTGGCGCATGCACGAAACGTCCGAAGTGCCCGCCGTGATCGCCTGCCAGGCCCTGGCCTTCTATGCCGTGGCCCGCATGCTCGACCATCCGGTCTCGGGCGCCGCCACCCTGGGCGTGGCCGTGGGGCTGTCGTTCCTGGCGCGCGGCTGGCTGGGCTGCCTGCCGCTGATCCTGGCCGTGCCCCTGATCTTCCTGCCCGGCCGAGCCCTGGCGGCCGAACGGAAATGGCTGGCCGTCAGCGCCCTGATCGCGATCACGCTGATCCTGCTCTGGTGGATTCCCGCCCGGGCCTTCGGTCCCTACTGGACCGAAAGCTGGCTGCTCTGGACGCGCAATGCCTTCGACTGGCCCGGCGCACGCGCCTGGGGCAGCATCCTGCGCGACCTGCCCTGGTTCCTCTGGCCGACCTGGCCGCTGGCCCTGCTGGCGCTGTGGCGCTGGCGCGGCTGGTTCCGCGCCCCGCACATCGGCATCCCGCTGGGCTTCGCCGTGGGGGCGCTGCTGATCCTGCTGGCCAGTGCCGACCCCTTCGAACCCGAATACAGCACCCTGGCCGTGCCCTGCGCCGTCCTGGCGGCCTTCGCCCTGCCGACCCTGCGGCGCGGCGTGATCAATACCCTGGACTGGTTCGCGGTGATGTGCTTTTCACTGACGGCCGCCACCGTGTGGCTGGGTTGGGTGGCCCTGCAGGCCGGCTGGCCCGCCCAGATCGCCGCCAACATCACCCGCCAGACCCGGGGCTTCGACCCCCACGTCGCCTGGCCCGCCACGGTCTTCGCCGTCCTCGGCACCCTGGCCTGGATCGCCCTGGTGCGCTGGCGCCTGCGCAGCCATCCGGCCGGCCTGTGGCGCGGCACGGCGCTCTCGGCCGGGGGCCTGATCACCACCTGGCTGCTGCTGGCCACACTGTGGATGCCCGCGCTCGACTACGCGCGCAGCTACCGCGACGTCTCGGCATCCCTGGCATCGGCCCTGGCACAGCACCGCCAGCCCGGCGAATGCATCCGCACCCAGGGCCTGGGCAGCGGCCAGCGTGCCTCGTTCCTGGTATTCAACGGCATCGAGTTCAGCTTCGACGACGACTGCCCGCTGCTGCTGCAGCAGGTCAGCCCCCGCAGCCTGCAATCGGGCCAGGCCTGGCTGGCGGACCATCCCGCCCTCTGGGAAGGCCGCCGCGAACCCGACCGCCACGAGATGTTCCGCCTGCTGCGCCTGAAGCCCTAGGATTCAGCCCCCAAGCCCCGGCATTCCGTTGAACCAACCCGCCCCTTCCATGACCGACGCCCCACCCGCCGGCCGGCCGGCCGCCGCCCCCTGGCGCACCATCCTGCGGCAATCCTGGCCCATCCTGGTCAGCTCCTGGGCCGGCATCGTCTTCGCCGTCCTGGACACGGCCATGGTGGGCCACGCCAGCGCCGCCGATCTCCAGGCGATGTCGCTCGGCGCCTCGATCTACATCACGATCTTCGTCGGCCTGATGGGCGTGGTGCATGCCCTGATCCCGATCATTGCCCAGCACTTCGGGGCCGGGCGACTGGAAGAAGCCGGCAGGGCCTGGGGCCAGGGCATCTGGCTGGCCCTGACCCTGTCCGCACTGGGCGGCGCCTGCCTGCTGTTTCCCGACGCCTGGCTCAGCCTGTCCGGCGATGTCGAACCCGAAGTGCGCCGGCGGGTGGCCGGCTATCTGGTCGCCCTGGCGCTGGCCCTGCCTTCGGCGCTGCTGTTCCGCACGATTTACGCCACATCGACGGCCATCTCGCAGACCCGCGAGGTGATGGCGATCAATGTCGGCAGCATCGCCTTCAAGCTGCTGTTCAACGTATGGTTCATCTTCGGCGGCCTGGGCCTGCCCGCGATGGGCGCGGTGGGCGCTGGCATCGCCACCCTGGTGGTGGACTGGATGATGCTCGCGGCCGGGCTGTGGATGATCCGCCACCGGCAGGCCTTCCGGGCCCTGTCCCTGCGGCTGGGATGGCCACGCTGGGCCGACCAGAAAGAGCTGCTGCGCCTGGGGCTGCCCATGGGCGGATCCTACCTGATCGAGGTCTGCGCCTTCAGTTTCATGGCGCTGCTGATTGCCCGCGACGGCCTGTACGTCAGCGGCGCCCAGCAGATCCTGGCGAACCTGGTCGCCCTGGCCTACATGCTGCCCATGTCCCTGAGCCTGGCCACCGCCTCGCTCACGGCGCAGGCCGTGGGCGCGCGCGATCCGGCCCTGGCCCGGCGCACGGGATTGAACGGTATCGGGCTCGCGGCCCTGGGCGCCCTGCTCACCGGCGCCATCCTGATCGCCGGACGGGAAGCCATCGTGCGCGCCTACACCGACGAGATCCAGGTGGCCGCCATCGCCCTGACCTTGCTGCAGATCGCGCCCTGGTTCCATTTCTGGGACGCCATGCACTGCATCGGCGCCTATATCCTGCGCGCCTACAAGATCGCCATGGTGCCGCTCATCCTGCAGGTCACCGCGCTGACGGGGCTGGGACTGGTGGGCGGCTGGTGGCTGGGCTACGGCCCCGCGGCCGGATCCCTTGCTCCCGTTGCGCACCGGCTGATGCCGGGCGCACCGGTCGGGGCCGCGACCATGTGGATCATGGCGATGTTCGGGCTGCTGCTGTCGGCCCTGATGCTGTTTGCCTGGTACGGCCGCGTGTTGCGCCAGCAGGCGCGAGGCGCCTGAACCGGCGCGCAGCCGGACCGGGCGGCGACTGTCGCCCGGCGATCAGGCGGCCTGCCCCGATTCGACGGGTGCCGGTTCTCCCGACGCCGCGTCCGGGCCCGGGGCCGTTGCCGTGGTCACCAGTTCCACCACCTTGCTGCGCGACAACACGCCGATGAACTCGCCCTGCTCGCCCGTCACGGCCAGCGGCTCGGGCGTGCGCAGCAGGCGCGCCAGGACTTCGTCCAGCCCGGCCGAGGCCGGCACGGAAGCCATGTCGCTGAGATGGCGGGAGATGTCGCGCGCCCCCGCCTGCGCGGCGCGCTGCGCATCGTCCCGCATCAGCACGCCCGCCAGGCGCTTGCCGTCCAGCACGGCGGCGTAGTCGTAATCCCGCGCGGCCAGGCGCTCCAGCGCATGCGCCGGATGGGTGCGCATGGTCAGCGTCAGGGGACGTTCGTTGCAGGCGTGGGACGCGTTCAGGACCTTGCCCCGGTTGACGTCCTGCAGGAAGGACTCGATGTAGTCGTTGGCAGGCGACAGCAGGATGTCCTCGGGCGTGCCCTCCTGGATCAGCTCGCCGTCCTTCAGGATGGCGATCCGGTTTCCCAGGCGCAGGGCTTCGTCCAGATCGTGGGTGATGAAGACGATGGTCTTGTTCAGCTTCGCCTGCAGGGCCAGCAACTGATCCTGCATCTCGTGGCGGATGAGCGGATCCAGGGCGGAGAACGCTTCGTCCATCAGCAGGATCTCGGCGTCCGTGGCCAGCGCCCGGGCCAGGCCCACGCGCTGCTGCATGCCGCCGGAAAGCTGATGGGGATACTGGGCCTCGAACCCGGACAGGCCGACCTGCTCCAGCCAATGGCGCGCGCGCTCCTCGCGCTCGGCCCGGCGCACGCCCTGCACCGCCAGCCCGTAGGCGGCGTTGTCCAGCACCGTGCGGTGCGGCAGCAGGCCGAAACGCTGGAACACCATGCTCATCTTGCTCTGGCGAAAACGTTCCAGTTCGCGCGGCTTCAGGCTGACCACGTCCACGCCGTCGACCAGGATCTGCCCGGCGCTGGGCTCGATCAGGCGGTTGAAATGCCGGATCAAAGTCGACTTGCCCGATCCCGACAGGCCCATGATCACATGGATGTGGCCTTCCTCGATGGACAGGCTGATATCGCGCAGGCCCAGCGTGTGGCCGCTGCGTTCGAGCAGGGCTTCCTTGGAGATGCCTTCGCGGGCGGCGACCAGCCAGCGGTCGGGGTGCGGCCCGAAGATCTTGTAGATGTTGCGGACTTCGATCTTGTTCATGTCAGTTCCCCCGCACCTGCCAGCGCTTGCCGAACCGCTGGGTGATGCGGTCGAAGATGATGGCCAGGACCACGATCCCCAGTCCGGCCAGCAGACCGCGTCCGACCTGCAGGCGATTGATGCCCTGCAGGACCTCGTAGCCCAGCCCGCGCACGCCGATCATGGAAGCGATCACCACCATGGCCAGCGCCATCATGGTGGTCTGGTTGATGCCCGCCATGATGTTGGGCAGCGCCAGCGGCAGCTGCACGCCGAAGAGCTGGCGGCTGCGGCTGGCCCCGAAGGCGCGCGAGGCCTCGAGCACTTCCGCGTCCACCAGGCGGATGCCCAGGTCGGTGAGCCGGATGACGGGCGGCACGGCATAGATCACCGTGGCGAACAGCGCCGCCAGCTTGCCCAGGTTGAACAGCATGACCACCGGGATCAGGTAGACGAAGCTGGGCATGGTCTGCATGACGTCCAGGACCGGCAGCATCGCGGCGCGCACCCAGCGGAAGCTGGCCATGGCAATCCCCACGGGAATGCCTATCAGCACCGAGAACGCCACCGCCACGATCATCAGCGACAGCGTCTGCATGGCGGCCTCCCAGAGACCGATGGCCCCCACCAGGCACAGCAGCGCGCCCATGGCCAGGCTGAAGCGCCAGGCCCGGCTGCCCAGCCAGGCCAGGCCCACGATGACGGCCACGATGGCCCACCACGGCGAATGCCGCAGCAGGTTGTCGGACCAGATCAGCAGGTCCAGCAGGGGCTGGGTCAGCGCCCGCAGCACGTCGGAATACTGCGTCACCAGCCCATTGACGAACTCGTCGATGGGCCGCTGCAGATCCCGGGCTGCAATCAATTCGGGAAACATGCGGGCCTCCTTACAGGGCGGCCTTGACACGCTCCGTCACGTCGGCGGGCAGCCATCCGGTCCAGACGGCCTGCTGGTTCTTCAGGAACCACATCGCCGTCGGTTGGGGTTCGGCCTCGTTCTTTTCCATGTAGGCCATGGTCTGGTTCATCACGTCCAGGGGCACCTTCACCTTGGACAGGAACTCGGTCAGCTTCGGCGCGTCCTGGGTGAATTTCGCGGTGACCGCCGTGAACACCGGATTCTCCGGATAGTCGGAGGCCTGGGGGTTCTCGCAGTTCGGGTCGGTCAGGCATTTCTGCTTGGCGGCGTCGTACGGCGGCAGTTCCAGCTTGACCAGGTCCATGGAGCCCACCAGCGGCGTCGGATACCAGTAGTAGAAGACGACATTTTCCTTGCGCTGGTAGGCTGCGGTCAGGGCGGCCTTCTGGGTCGCGCCGGTGCCGGGGGAGAACAGCGTGAAGGTATCGCCCAGGTTCAGCGCCTTGAACAGGTTCGTGCTGACGACTTCGCAGCCCCAGCCGGCCGGGCAGCCGTAGAAGCGGCCCTTGGAGGGCTCTTCGGGATCCTTGAAGGCATCCTTGAATTTCGGCAGGTCGGCGGCCTTCTTCAGTTCGGGCAGGCGCTCGGCCGTGTACTTGGGAATGAACCAGGCTTCACCGCCCATGTAGATGTCGCCGATGCGCTTGACGCGGCCGGTGGCCTCGGCCTTGGTCCAGGGCTCCAGGGTGCTGTTCAGCCAGATCTCGCTGTTGATGTCCAGGTCTCCGCGTTCCAGCGCCGCCAGGGCCGGCAGGGTTTCCGTGGGCAGGACTTCGGAATCGCAGCCGTAGCCATGCTTGGCAATGAAGCGTTCGACCTCGACCAGGACCAGGTTGGATTCCCAGTTCATGCCGCCGAAGCGCACGGCGCGGTCGAGTTCGCATTGGGGCGCGTCGGCCGCCCGGGACACGGACGGGGCCAGCGACAGGCCGGCGAGCGCAGCCGTCAGTGCAAGCCCCAGCACGGTGCGGGACAGGCGGGGGGAACGTGCCGCGACGGGCGACGAAAAAGCAGAGATAGACATAGATGCCTCCTTTGGGTTACGGAGACGCCGGATACGCCATGCGTGGCCGACGCCATAGCTTAGGGGAGGGTGTGCGGAAGACGGCCGCGGGCCGCCAATACATACCAGCACTGCAGGCGCGATGCGCCCAGGACAGACAGGGGCCGAAAACCGAAGCAGCCGCTGCCAGGATTGAAAAAAGAACTACAGAAGAAGCGTTATTTTACACACAGGATCGCAGAAAATAAACCCGGTTAATGAAAACAGCCCCTGAGCGGGGCTGAAAACGCGGGAATCGCGGTGTGCTGCAGGCGGTGCCGGAGACATGCCGGACGGGCGTTTCCGGCACCCCGGGAAAGGTGGGTTCAGCGGTCCCGGTAGATATAGTCGCGGCGCCAGGGGTAGGCCTGGTCCCCGGGGTAGTCCAGCTCGTCGGAACGCCCCGTGGGCTGGGGCTGGGCGAGAATCTGGTGCAGGGCGATCCAGCCGTGCTCGAAGCCCATCGCGCAGCCCGCCAGGTACATGCGGTACGCCCGCAAGGATCGTTCGCCCTGGGACGTGTTCAGGACGGCACGCGCCTCGTCCAGGCGGGATTCCAGGGCGTCGCTCCAGGCCCAGAGCGTGCGCGCATAATGCGGGCGCAGGTTCTCGACATCCAGGTCTTCCAGGCCGGCCTCGGCCAGGGTCTGCTGCACATAATGGATGTGGGACAGCTCGCCGCCGGGGAAGATGAACTTCTCGATGAATTCACCCATGCCGGCGCCCAGTTCGCTGTTGTCCAGCCCGCCCGCCGTGATGCCGTGGTTCAGGATCAGGCCGCCGGGCCGCACCAGCCGGCGCAATTTGGAAAAATAGCCCGTGAGCTGGGCCCGCCCCACGTGCTCGAACATGCCGACCGACGCGATCTTGTCGTAGGGCCGGGACTCGTCGAGCTTGCGGTAGTCCAGCAGTTCCATGCGCACGCGCCCGGACAGGCCCTTTTCCTGGATCAGACGGTTGACGTGGGCATGCTGGTTCTTCGACAGGGTGATGCCCGTGACGTCGACATCGTAGTGTTCCGCCGCCCACAGCATCAGGCCGCCCCAGCCGCCGCCGACGTCCAGGAAGCGCTCGCCCGGCTTCAGGGCCAGCTTGCGGCAGATGTGGTCGAGCTTGGCTTCCTGGGCCTGGGCCAGGGTGAAACCGGGCTCGCGGTAGTAGGCGCAGGAATATACCCGGCGCGGATCCAGCCACAGGGCATAGAAATCGTCGGACAGGTCGTAGTGGAATTCGATCTGCCGCGCATCGCGCTCGATCGAGTGGCGCCAGACCGACACCAGCCGCTTCACCAGGCTGGTCAGCCAGCCCGAGCGGGCCAGGTCGACCGGCGAACCCGGCAGGATGCCCGCGGCCAGACGCATCAGATCCCGCATGGAGCCGTCGAACTCGAATTTGCCTTCGACGTAGTCTTCGCCCAGCACGCCGACCTCGCCGGCCGCGAAGTGCGTCAGGACGGCGGCGTCGCGCACACGCAGGCGAATCGCCGCGTCGGCGGCACCGACCTTCTGCCCATCCGGCAATTCCATGGAAACCGGCAGGGGCAATGATCCAAGTTTGTTCTCGATGATCGATGCGATCGCAGTCAACGGAGCCTCCCTCAGTCATGTGAAAGACCTTGCTATAGTAGCGCCAATCCCCGCTGCTTCAAGCGCCACCAGCAGGCTTCATTCCTGCCCGCCCCCACCGACCCGCTTTCATGGCTTCCCGTTCTTTCCTGCCCCAGATCCCGCCCTGGCTGATCCTGATGGGCGCGCTGGCTGCGATCGGCCCCCTGGCCATCGACATGTACCTGCCCGCCTTCGGCGCCATGGCGGCCGACCTGGGCGTCCATCCGGGGCAGGTCGAGCGCACCCTGGCCAGCTACCTGCTGGGCCTGGCCCTGGCACAGCTGGCCTACGGCCCCCTGGCCGACCGCTATGGCCGCAAGCCGCCGCTGCTGATCGGCCTGGTGCTGTTCTCCATCGCATCCATCGCCTGCGCGCTGAGCAGCGACATCGACCACCTGATCCTGTGGCGCGTGGTCCAGGCCTTCGGCGGCGCCGCCGGCATGGTCATCCCCCGTGCCGTGATCCGCGACCACCTGGATACCCGCGAGGCCGCCCAGGCCCTGTCCCTGCTGATGCTGGTGATGGGCGTGATGCCCATCCTGGCGCCCCTGCTGGGCGGCCAGGCCGTGACGCTGGGATCCTGGCGCACCGTGTTCTACCTGATGAGCCTGGTCGGCGCCGGGCTGCTGATCGCCGTGGCGCTGCGCATGCGCGAATCCCTGGATCCCGGGCGGCGATCGCCGCTGGCCGTGGGCGCCATCGCCGCCCATTTCCACCTGCTGCTGACCCATCGGCGCTTCATGGGCTACACCCTGGCGGGCGGCTTCGGATCGGGCGGCCTGTTCGCCTATATCTCGGGATCCCCCCAGGTCTTCATCTCGATCTACGGCGTCGACCCGCGCTGGTTCGGCCTGCTGTTCGGCCTGAACGCCGCGGCGCTGATCGGGGCCTCGCAGGTCAGCGCCCGCCTGCTGAACCGCCACCCGCCGATCCGCCTGCTGGCCCGCGCACAGGGCATTCTGGTGCTGATGACGCTGTGCGCCCTGCTGTCGACCCTGCTGGGCTGGATCGATCTGCCCCTGCTGATGCTGTGCCTGATGGGATTCATGGCCAGCCAGGGATTCGTGGGCCCCAACGCCGCCGCCCTGGCGCTGGCCGAACAGGGCCCCCGGCTGGGTGTGGCCTCGGCGCTGATGGGAGCATTGCAGATGCTCTGCGGCGCCCTGGCCGGCTTTGCCGTCAGCGCCTGGCACACCGGCACTCCCCTGCCCCTGACCGCCGTGCTGGCGGCCTGCGCGGCCCTTTCGTGGCTTTCCGGCCGCATCGCCATGCAAACCGACCGGTAATTCGCTTGATCTGCCTGGTAATTTCAGTATAGAATGCAAGGCTTTCCAGATACACACACAGAGGTGAGACCATGGCACGCGTATGCCAAGTAACCGGCAAAGGCCCGATGGTGGGCAACAACGTCTCGCACGCGAACAATAAAACCAAGCGTCGTTTCCTGCCCAACCTGCAATCGCGCCGGTTCTGGGTCGAATCCGAAAACCGCTGGGTGCGCCTGCGCGTATCCACCAAGGCCCTGCGCACCATCGACAAGAACGGCATCGACGCCGTCCTGGCCGACCTGCGTGCCCGTGGCGAACTGGCCTGATCGGCCGCGCATAGGAGCACATCATGGCTAAAGGCATCCGCGAGAAAATCAAGCTCGAGTCGACCGCCGGCACGGGTCATTTCTACACGACCACGAAAAACAAGCGCAACATGCCGGAAAAGATGCTGATCAAGAAATTTGATCCGGTCGCGCGCAAGCACGTCGACTACAAGGAAACCAAGCTGAAGTAATCCGGGGTCGCCTCTCCCGGACCGTCTCACCGGTTTCTTTCGAATCCCCGCCTTCGTGCGGGGATTTTTCTTTGCGGGTGCGCCGGAACCCGATGCCGCACGACCCTCTATAATGTCGGGCTGGTCCTTTTCCCACCCATTTTCCAGACAGATCCATGCAGGAACGCTACATCCCGAACCAGGTCGAAACCGAAGCCCAGGCCCACTGGCGCGAGGGCGACGTCTACCGCGTCACCGAACACGCCGCTCTCCCTGACGGCTCGCCCAAGCCCAAGTTCTACGCCTGCTCGATGCTGCCCTACCCCAGCGGCAAGCTCCACATGGGTCACGTGCGCAACTACACCATCAACGACATGATGGCCCGCCAGCTGCGCATGCGCGGATACAACGTCCTCATGCCCATGGGTTGGGACGCCTTCGGCATGCCGGCCGAGAACGCCGCCATGAAATCCGGCGTCCCCCCGGCCAAATGGACCTACGACAACATCGCCTACATGAAAAAGCAGATGCAGGCGATGGGGCTGGCGATCGACTGGTCGCGCGAAATGTGCGCCTGCGACCCGGCCTACTACAAATGGAACCAGTGGCTGTTCCTGAAGATGCTCGAAAAGGGCATCGCCTACCGCAAGACCCAGGTCGTCAACTGGGATCCGGTCGACCAGACCGTGCTCGCCAACGAGCAGGTCATCGACGGCCGCGGCTGGCGTTCCGGGGCGCTGGTGGAAAAGCGTGAAATCCCCGGCTACTACCTGCGCATCACGGACTACGCGGACGAACTGCTCGACACGCTGCACGACGGGCTGCCCGGCTGGCCGGAACGCGTGCGCCTGATGCAGGAAAACTGGATCGGCAAGAGCGAGGGCGTGCGTTTCGCCTTCCGCCACGACATCCGCGATGCGGACGGCGCCCTGATCCAGGACGGCCTGCTGTACGTGTTCACCACCCGCGCCGACACCATCATGGGTGTCACCTTCTGCGCCGTGGCGCCCGAGCATCCGCTGGCCACCCATGCCGCCCGCGGCAATCCCGAACTGGCCGCCTTCATCGAAGCCTGCCGCCAGGGCGGCACGACCGAGGCCGAACTCGCCACCCGCGAAAAAGAAGGCCTGCCCACCGGCCTGTCCGTCATCCACCCCCTCACGGGCGAACCCGTGCCGGTCTGGGTCGGCAACTACGTCCTCATGAGCTACGGGGACGGCGCCGTGATGGGCGTGCCCGCACACGACGAACGCGACTTCGCCTTCGCGCGCAAGTACGGCCTGCCCATCCGCCAGGTCATCGCCGCCGAAGGCAAGGCCTATTCCACCGAGGCCTGGCAGGACTGGTACGCCGACAAGCAGATCGGCCGCACGATCCAGTCTGGCAAGTACGACGGCCTGACCACCGCCGAGGCCATCCAGGCGGTGGCCGCCGATCTCCAGGCCCAGGGGCTGGGCGAACTGCGCACCACCTGGCGCCTGCGCGACTGGGGCATTTCGCGGCAGCGCTACTGGGGCACACCGATCCCCATCATCCACTGCGCCGACTGCGGCCCGGTCCCCGTGCCCGAAAAGGACCTGCCCGTGGTCCTGCCCGAGCACCTCGTGCCCGACGGCACCGGCAACCCCCTGGCCAAGGACGAGGCATTCCTGTCCTGCCACTGCCCCTCCTGCGGCAAGCCGGCGCGCCGCGAGACCGACACGATGGACACCTTCATCGATTCGTCCTGGTATTTCATGCGCTACACCTCGCCGGGCAACGACCAGGCCATGGTGGATGCCCGCAACGACTACTGGATGCCGATGGATCAGTACATCGGCGGCATCGAACACGCCGTGCTGCACCTGCTGTATGCGCGCTTCTGGACGCGGGTGATGCGCGACCTGGGCATGGTGAAGTTCTCCGAGCCCTTCACGCGGCTGCTGTGCCAGGGCATGGTGCTGAACCACATCTATTCGCGCCGGAACGCCCGGGGTGGCATCGAGTATTTCTGGCCCGACCAGGTGGAAAACATCACCGACGACAAGGGCGGCATCATCGGCGCGCGCCTGAAATCCGACGGTTCGCCCGTGGACTACGGCGGCATCGGCACCATGTCCAAGTCCAAGAACAACGGCGTCGACCCGCAATCACTGATCGACGGCATGGGGGCCGACACCGCCCGCCTCTTCGTCATGTTCGCCAGCCCCCCGGAACAGACCCTGGAATGGTCGGATTCCGGTGTCGAGGGCGCGCACCGCTTCCTGCGCCGGCTGTGGGCCTTCTGCCATGCGCAGCACGACGCCGTTCTCCAGCACGCCGCATCCCCCGTCGACGGCGCCGCGCTGGACGATGCCGCGGCCGGCCTGCGCCGCCAGATCCACGGCCTGCTGCGCCAGGCGGACTACGACTACCAGCGCATCCAGTACAACACCGTGGTCTCCACGGCCATGAAGATGCTCAACACGCTGGAAGCGGCCGCCCAGGCGGGCGTTTCCGGCCCGGCCCTGGCCGAATCCGTCTCCATCCTGCTGCGCGTCCTGTATCCGGTGGTGCCGCACATCACCTGGCAGCTGTGGCGCGAACTGGGCCTGGCCGATGCGCTGGGCGACCTGCTGGACGCGCCCTGGCCCACGGTCGACGAGTCCGCCCTGCGGGCGGATACGATCGAGCTGGTGCTGCAGATCAACGGCAAGGTCCGCGGGCAGATCACCATTCCCCAGGAAGCCGACAAGTCCGCCATCGAGGCCCAGGCCCGGGCGCACGAGGCAGTCGGCCGGTTCCTCGAAGGCCGCGAACCCAAGCGCATCGTGGTGGTGCCGGGCCGGCTGGTCAACGTCGTCGGATGATGCCCATGGTCTCCTTCACCTCCGTGCCGCGCATCCTGCGCCTTGCCCTGGCCGGCCTGGCCCTGCTGGTGCTGGGCGCCTGCGGTTTTCACCTGAAGGGGGCCACGCCACTGCCCTTCCAGTCGCTCTACACCAACATCAACCTGGATTCCGAGTTCGGCGCCCGGCTGCGCCGCACCATCTCGGCCAATTCACCGGACACCCGCTTCACCGACCGCCGCCAGGACGCCGACGTCTACCTGCACCAGATCAACGAATCCCAGAACCTGCGCCAGCTGTCCCTGGACGCCGATGGCCGGGTCGAGGAATACGAGCTGAACCTGGAATTCCAGTTCGAACTGCTGGACCGCACGGGCCACGTGCTGCTGCCTCCCACGACCCTGCTCAGCGTGCGCGAGCTGCCCTACAACGACCGCATCGTCCAGGCCAAGGAAGGCGAGATCGACCGCACCTTCAAGGACATGCGCAACAGCCTGATCGACCAGATCCTGCGCCGCATGAGTTCACCGGAAGTCCGGGCCGCCTACGCCGACGCCGCCGACCGTCCCGTGGTTCCCATACCCGACGACAAGGTCCTCGAGGCCACGCCCCCGGCCGGCCCATCCTCGATCAGGCCCTAGCGCGGGCGGGGCCCAGACCATGGCATATGCGTCGGCTGCGGACCGCCTGACCGAGCACTACGCCGGCACACCGGAGCTGCCGGCCTGCACCGTCCTGTGCGGCGACGAGATCCTGCTGGTGACCGAGGCGGCCGATGCCTACCGCGCCGCCGCCACCCGGCTGGGCTGCGCCGAACGCACCCACCTGGTCATGGACGCCCGCAGCGACTGGGGCACGGCGCTGGCCGCGTCGCAGAATACGTCCCTGTTCGGCGACCTGCGGCTGCTGGAAATCAGTCTGCCCACCGGCAAGCCTGGCAAGACCGGCGCGGACACCCTGCAGAAGCTCGCCACGATGGCCGGCGACGGACACCTGCCCGACGTCCGGATCCTCATCCGCCTGCCGCAGCTGGACCGGACCACCCAGCAGGCCAAATGGGTCCAGGCCCTGAAGGCCCGCGCCGCCTGGACCGACATCCCGGCCATCCCCCGCACGGGGCTGGCGGACTGGATCGCCGCCCGCCTGAAGCGCCAGGGCCACACGGCGGACCCGGAAACGCTGGCCTGGCTCGCCGACAAAGTCGAAGGCAACCTGCTGGCCGCCCACCAGGAACTGCAGAAGCTCGCCCTGCTGCACCAGGCCGGGCCGCTCAGCCTGGAACAGGTCCAGGCCGCCGTGCTGAACGTGGCCCGCTACAATCTCTATGATCTGCGCGATGCCATGCTGCTGGGCCAGGCCGACCGCGCGCTGACCGTCCTGCGGGGCCTGCGGGCCGAAGGCGAGGCCCTGCCGCTGGTGCTCTGGGCCGTGGGCGAGGAAATCCGCATCCTGGCACGCCTGGCGCCCCACGCCCGCAGCGGCCTGGATGCGGCGATGCGGTCCCAGCGACTGTTCGGCGCGCGCGAAAAACTCGCCCGCCAGGCCCTGGCGCGCGTGCCCGTGCCCGCCTGGACGCCGGCCTTGCGCCACGCCCATGAAATCGACCGTATCATCAAGGGTATCCCGGTGGACGGCCTGCTGCAGGATCCCTGGGACGAACTGGAACGGCTGGTGATGCGCATCGCCACGGCCGGATCGCCGCGGCGATGAACGCCGCCCCCTTCTCGCCGGCCAGCCCGCCGGACCCGAAGGCCTTTTATACAGACATGCCATGAACGACACCACCACCGGTTTTTCCATGCAGACCCTGGGCCGCCAGGCCCGGCAGGCGGCCCGCATCCTGCGCTCGGCCTCCGGCGCCGCCAAGGCCGCCGCCCTGCGGGCCATGGCCGACGGCCTGCGCGCCCGCCGCGCCTGGCTGCAGGAAGAAAACGCGCGCGATCTGCGCGCCGCCGCCGAACGCGGGCTGGATGCTCCGATGATGGACCGCCTGCGCCTGTCCGACCGGGCGCTGGACCTGATGATCGAAGGCCTGCTCCAGATCGCCGCCATGCCCGACCCGATCGGCAGCCTCAGCGAAACCACCACCCGGCCCAACGGCATGCGCGTGGCCCGCATGCGCGTGCCCCTGGGCGTGATCGGCATCATCTACGAATCCCGGCCGAACGTGACCATCGACGCCGCCGCCCTGTGCCTCAAATCCGGCAACGCCACCATCCTGCGCGGCGGCAGCGAGGCCTTCCATTCCAACCGCGCCCTGGGCACCATCATCCAGTCCGGCCTGGAAGCCGCCGGGCTGCCTCCGCACGCCGTGCAAGTCGTGGACACCACCGACCGCGCCGCCGTGGGCGAAATGATCACCCACCCGGAATGGATCGACGTCATCATCCCGCGCGGCGGCAAGAGCCTCATCGCCCGCCTGGCCGACGAATCGCGCGTGCCCCTGATCAAGCACCTGGAAGGCAACTGCCACGTCTACATCGACAAGGCGGCCGACCCGGACCGCGCGCTGGACATCGCGATCAACGCCAAGACCTACCGGACCGGCATCTGCGGCGCCATGGAAACCCTGCTGGTGCACGCGGACATCGCCGACGCCTGGCTGCCGCGCGCCGGAGCCCGCTTCGCCGAACTGGGGGTCGAACTGCGCGCCTGCCCGCGCGCGGCGGCGCTGCTGCCCGGATCGATCCCGGCCACGGAAGAAGACTGGGCCACGGAATTCCATGCCCCCATCCTGGCCGTGCGCGTGGTCGACTCCCTGGACGGAGCCATGGATCACATCGCCCGCTACAGCTCCGAGCACACCGAATCCATCGTCACCGAGGACCTTTCCGCCGCCCAGCGCTTCCAGCGCGAAGTCGATTCCAGCTCGGTCTACGTCAACCTGCCCACCTGCTTCGCCGACGGCTACGAATACGGTCTGGGCGCGGAGATCGGCATTTCCACCAACCGCCTGCACGCCCGCGGCCCGGTCGGGCTCGAAGGCCTGACCATCCAGAAATGGGTGCTGACCGGCGAAGGCCAGCTGCGAGGATGAGCCCGGATACGGCGCAGTCCCGACGGACTGCGCCGTGTCTGGCGAATGCGTGCATCCCATCGTCATATCAAGGATCCCCATGCTCTGGGTCAAGGCCTTCCATATCCTGTTCGTCACATCCTGGTTCGCCGGGCTGTTCTACCTGCCGCGCATCTACGTCAACCTGGCCCAGGCCGAAGACCCTGCCGTACGCGCCACGCTGCTCGGCATGGCGCGGCGCCTGTACCGCTTCATGACGCCGCTGGGGGTTCTGGCGCTGATGCTGGGCCTGTGGCTGTGGCTGGGCTACGGCATCGGCCGCGGCCAGGGCTGGATGCATGCCAAACTGCTGGCCGTGGCCGGCCTGCTGGTCTTCCATCTGGCCTGCCGCCATCACCTGGGCACCCTTACCGCCGGCACCTGCCGGCATTCCCACCGCTACTTCCGCTGGTTCAACGAAATCCCGGTCCTGCTGCTGTTGCTGGTCCTGATCCTGGTGGTCGTCAAACCCTTCTGATCGCCGATGAACGATTCCACGACACGCAAGACCCTCAGCCTGAAGAAAAAGGCCCCCGCCGAAAGAAAGGCTCCTGCCGAACGCGCCGAATCGGGCGAGAAGCCCCGCAAGCGCTCGGGCGCCCGCGCGCGCCAGGCGGCGCTGCGGGAACACGCGCAGCAGACGCGCCCGGAAACCGGCACTGGCACCGATACCGGACAAAAGGCCAAGTCCCGGCGCCCCGCCCGCGACGCTGCGCCCGGGCATCCCTCGCGCCCGCAATCCGGCGCGCCGACGCGGGATCGCACCGGCAGGTCCGACGCGAACAAGGCCCGCCCCGGCCATGCCCGGCCGGATTCTCCGGACGACGGCCAGCCGCGCATCCAGCGCCTGCCCCGCGCACCGCGCCAGCCGCGCATGTCCGAAACCTTCGAGGCCTTCGCCCCCTGCCCGCACGGCCTGGAAGAAGCCCTGATGCTGGAACTGCAGGCGCTCGGCCACGACGCCGTCCGCGCCGGACGCGCCGGCTGCCACTTCCGGGCGGACTGGGCCGGCGTGCTGCGCGCCAATCTGTATTCCCGCCTGGCCACCCGCATCCTGGTCCAGGTCGCACGGGCCGAAGTCCACGACGAGGACGACATCCTGGCCCTGGCGCGCGACACCGAATGGGAACGCTGGTTCGGGCCCGAACAGTCCCTGCGGGTGGATACCTCGGCCATCCGCAGCCCCATGCGCAGCCTGCAATACTGCAACCTGCGGGCCAAGGACGGCATCTGCGACCGCCTGCGCGAGCGTGAAGGCGCGCGGCCGGACATCGACACCGTCCGCCCGGATGCCCGGGTCCACCTGTTCCTGGACGAGCGGTACGCCACGCTGTACCTGGACGTCTCGGGCGAATCCCTGTTCAAGCGCGGCTGGCGCCTGGACAAGGGCGAAGCGCCGCTGCGCGAGAACCTGGCGGCCGGCCTGCTGGCCCTGTCCGACTGGCCGCTGGACGCGCCCCTGCTGGACCCCTTCTGCGGCAGCGGCACCCTGCTGATCGAAGCGGCCTGGATCGCCCTGGGCGTGCCGCCGGGCATCTGGCGGCCCTTCGGTTTCGAGCGGCTGCGCGTCCACGACGCCCGCCTGTGGCGCGACCTGAAGGAAGACGCCCGTGCGCGGATCGCCCCGCGCCTGGAACAGCCCCTGGTGGGGTGCGACATCCAGCCGGACGCCATCGAGGCGGCGCGCGCCAATGCCGAACGCGCCCACCTGAGCCCCGACACGATCCGCTTCGAGGTCTGCGATGCGCGCCAGATGCCGCCGCCAGCGCCAGCGGGCTGGATCGTCACCAACCCGCCCTACGGCGAGCGGCTGGCGGACGAGGACGGCGACCTCTGGCCCGAATGGGCAAGCTGGCTGAAGCGCCACTACGGCGGCTGGCAGCTCAACATCATCACCAGCGACCTCGACCTGCCCGGCCGGATGCGGCTGAAGGCCCGGCGGCGCCACCCCCTGCACAACGGCGCCCTGGACTGCCGACTGTTCCAGTTCGAGCTGGTGGCGGCGGGCTACCGCGACAAGACGTAGGTTTTTTGCCACGGAAAATGCAGGACCGGGCGACAGGATCCTCTGGCGGCTTGCTTTCGTCCTAGGGTTTTCCCTATAATAGGGTTAACCCGAGCGAAACGCTCTTTCTCAAGCAAAGAGGCTTGCTATGAAGACCCTGCAGAACACCGACATCCGTCTGACCGACGCCCTGGAGCGCCAACTGCTGCAAGAAGCCATCGAGGCCCAGCAGGAATACGCCCTGGACCGCGCCATCAAGCGCATGTTCCAGAAGGTGGCCGGCTTCTTCAAGGCCCCCGAAGGCCGCGTGCATCACACGATCCGCACCGCCAACTGATCCTGTTCCGCAGGTTCTCCGGGCCGCCCCCATCGGGCGGCCTTTGCATTTCCGCCCGGCGCGCCGGGCGGGACATCGGCCCCCGTGTTTTCAGCGATAATGGGCGGTTTCCGAGTTTCATCCGCATCGCCATGTCCGATCCAGCCCAGGCCGTACCCGCCGCCCCGCCGCGCCTGCGGCGCTTTGCCTGCATGATGTACGAAGGCGTGCTGCTCTTTGGCGTGGTGTTTCTGGCGGGCTACCTGTTCGACACGCTGACCCAGAGCCGCAGCGGCCTGATGCTGCGCCACGGCAGGCAGGCGTTCCTCTTTCTCGCCATCGGCATCTACTTCCTGGCCTGCTGGCGACGCGGCGGCCAGACCCTGCCGATGAAGACCTGGAACATCCGCCTCACTGACCGGGGCGGCCGTCCCCTGCGGGGCCGGCGGATGCTGCTGCGCTACCTGCTGCTGTGGCCGCTGCCGCTGCTCACGGCCCTGGCGATCGCCGGGCTGTCGCGCGCCACGGGCTGGGCCTCGTTCGATCTGCTGGTCGTCTGCGCCCCCTTCTCGATCTTCCTCTGGACCTGGATCGACCCCCAGGGCCAGTTCCTGCACGACCGGCTGCTCGGCACCGAACTGCGCGACCTGCGCCCCGCCACCGCCGCCTGACCCCGCATCCGGGCGTGCCTTCCGGAATTCCCGAATGAGCGATACCCTGAAGAAATACCTGACCGCCGACCGCGGCACCCGCATCCAGGCCCTGCGCCTGACCCAGGCCTGGCAAACCGGGCTGGCCCACCAGGACCTGCCTCCCGTCCTCGTCGGCCTGCTCGGCGAACTGGCCGCCGCCAGCGCGCTGCTGGCCAGCAACATCAAGTTCGACGGTTCCGTCGTCCTGCAGCTCCAGGGCAACGGGCCCGTAAGCCTCATCATGGTCGAATGCACGTCGACGCTGGACCTGCGAGCCACGGCCCACCTGCGCGAAGACGCCGCGCCACCGGCCGACGCCAGCCTGCAGGACCTGCTCAATGCCGACGGCCAGGGCCGTTTCATGGTGATGCTCGATCCCGCCGGACGCAAGGCCGGCGCCACGGCCTACCAGGGCATCGTACCCCTGGAAGGCGACACCGTCGCCGCTGTCCTGGAACACTACATGAAGCATTCGGAGCAGCTGGACACCCGGCTCTGGCTCGCCGCCGACGCCCAGGCCTGCGCCGGCCTGCTGCTGCAGCGCATGCCGGGCGAATCGGCGCCGTCCGGCACACCGGAACGCGCCGAGGACACCGATGCCACCTGGGCGCATTGCGCCACCCTGGCCGATACGCTGGGCAGCGAGGAACTGCGCACGACCGACACCGACACGCTCATCCACCGGCTGTTCTGGGAAGACGACCTGCTGGTCTTTCCGGAACGGACCGTACGCTGGCACTGCCCCTGCACCCGCGAAAGGGTCGCCAACATGCTGCGCACGCTGGGGCGCCGGGAAATCGACGGCATCCTGGCCGAACAGGGCCGCGTGCACATCACCTGCAATTTCTGCGGCCTGCCCTACGATTTCGATGCGGTCGACTGCGCCGCCCTGTTCGCCGACGGCCCCGACGTGTTGCAAGTGCCCGGCACGGACACGCTGCACTGAACGTCCGGGCGAATCTCTCCTGCACCACGCGGCCGCGGCAGCATGCGACACCCCGGTCACGGGGTAATTGCCGCACTATCCGGGCCAGTCCGCCGGCCGCATACTGCCCGGCATGCCGACCCCATGCCCCGCTGCGCCCGGCCCGTCCCGCGCCAGACCCATCCACTGCCCGCAGCCGCACGCGCACCCGGCCGCTGCCGGCCCGACACGCCATCGCGCCCCTGGCGGCCTCGCGTCGCGCCACCGTCAGCGGGGCGCCGGGATGGCGGGTTTCCTGCTGGCCGCCCTTCCGATCCTGACGCTGGGACTGGGCGGCGTGGAAACCGCGCACTGGTCGGGCCTGCGGCAGACGCTCAGCCTGGCCCTGGTGGAAGCCGCCCGGGCCGGCGCCACACGCCAGGCCCGGCCGCACGCCATTGCCCAGGCCTTCGAGCACGGATTGCGCATGGCCTACCCGGATTCGCGCGCCGCCGGCCGGGCACTGCATGAGCGCCGGGCCGTGCTGGGCGTGCCCTGGCACATCCGCATCGTGCAGCCTTCTCCCGATGCATTCCTGGACCATGCCGACCCCGAACTCCGCGGCCAGCGCGATCATCCGGGCCAGCCGCTGATCCGCAATGACTACCAGGAACGGCAGCAGGCCCGCCGGCTGGCCCAGGGCTGGCCCGCGGGACGCGGCCCCCGATCCGGCCTGACCATCCACGAAGCCAACACACTGGTCCTGGAACTCTCATGGCCGCATCGCCCCATGCTGCCGGGCATGGCAGCCATCGTGCGCGTCCTGGCGCCCCTGGCCGGCGACCCCGCCCAGGCGCGCCTGATGTCGGCCGGCTACCTGCCCTTTCGCCGCCGCGTCAGCATCGCCATGCATTCGCACCCGGCCGCGTGGCCGGACCTGCCCGACGGGCGCGTGACGCACGGCGCGGCATCCATCCCGCCCGGATGGGCGCCGGGATCCCCGGAATGGAACGACGGACACGGCACGGCAGGCTCGCCGCCCGCGAATGGCGGCGCGATCACGCCCGCGACGCCCGGAAAAGGTCCGGCAGCACCGGACATGGAACCGGAAAGCAGCCAGCCGCCCGATCCCGGCATGATCGAAGATACGGAAGGACGCGCCGGGAACACCGGCGGGAACCCGGATGCGGAGCCAGGCCCGGCCGACTGCGGACCGGTACCGTGAGTCCCGGCTGCGGCCGGGATGCCGCGAATGGCCTGCAGGCTATTGCCGGGGCAGGATCTGGACGAAGTATTCGCCCTCGCGGATCATGTTCAGCTCGCTGCGGGCGCGTTCCTCGACGGCCGAGATCCCGGTCTTGAGATCCTGGACTTCGGCCTGCAGGGCGTTGTTGCGCGCGGTGAGCGCCTCGTTTTCCTCGGTTTCCCCCTGCACCTGCGCCTGCAGGTCGCGCAAGCTGAGCCAGCCGCCCTTGCCCCACCATAGCGGATACTGTGTCGCCAGGGTCAGGGCCAGCAGGACGAGGCTCAGCAGGCGCATGGCCGCAAGGCGCCGGTCAGCGCAGGTTGTAGAAGGCCGACACGCCGGGATAGGAGGCGACTTCGGCCAACTCTTCCTCGATGCGCAGCAGCTGGTTGTATTTCGCCATGCGGTCGGAACGCGACAGGGAGCCGGTCTTGATCTGCATGGCGTTGGTGGCGACGGCGATGTCGGCGATGGTGGAGTCTTCCGTTTCGCCGGAACGGTGCGAGATCACCGCCGTGTAGCCGGCCCGCTTGGCCATCTCGATCGCCGCGAAGGTTTCCGTCAGGGTGCCGATCTGGTTGATCTTGATGAGGATCGAATTGGCGATCCCCTGCTGGATGCCCTTTTGCAGGATCTGGGTGTTGGTGACGAACAGGTCGTCGCCCACCAGCTGGACCTTGCGGCCCAGCTGCTCGGTCAGCAGCTTCCAGCCTTCCCAGTCGTCCTCGGCCATGCCGTCCTCGATGGTGACGATGGGGTACTTGTCGCACCAGGACGCCAGCAGGTTGGCGAAATCCTGCGAGCTCAGGGCGATGCCGCCTTCGCCGGCCAGGTGGTACTTGCCGTCGCGGTAGAACTCGGAACTGGCGCAATCCAGGCCCAGCACCACCTGGGAACCGGCCTCGTACCCGGCTTCGCCGATGGCCTTCAGGATCAGCTCGATCGCGGCTTCGTGGTTGGCCACGTTGGGGGCGAAGCCGCCTTCGTCGCCGACCGCCGTGGACATGCCGGCGGCGCCGATGATCTTCTTCAGGGCGTGGAAGACTTCCGCCCCCATGCGCAGGGCCTCGCGGAAGCTGGAGGCGCCCACCGGCAGGATCATGAATTCCTGCAGGTCCAGGGTGTTGTTGGCGTGCGCGCCGCCGTTGATGACGTTCATCATCGGCACCGGCATCTGCATCGGGCCGCTGCCGCCGAAATAGCGGTACAGAGACAGGCCGGCGTCGTCGGCCGCCGCGCGGGCCACGGCCATGCTGGCGGCCAGGATCGCGTTGGCGCCCAGGCGGCTCTTGTCTTCCGTGCCGTCCAGGTCGATCAGGGTGCGGTCGATGAAGGTCTGTTCCTGCGCATCCAGACCCATCAGGGCTTCGGAAATTTCGGTGTTGATGTGCTCGACGGCACGCAGCACGCCCTTGCCCAGGTAGCGGGACTTGTCGCCGTCGCGCAGTTCGATGGCTTCGCGCGAACCGGTGGACGCGCCCGAGGGCACCGCAGCCCGCCCCATGGCGCCCGATTCGAGCAGCACGTCGCATTCCACGGTGGGGTTGCCGCGCGAATCGAGGATTTCGCGTCCGATGATGTCTACGATTGCACTCATGGTCTGACAGTCCTGCCTGTGTAGGGGGTGGGTGAAAGAGGGAATCCCGCCATTTTAACGGGATGCCCGGGAGGCCAGTCTACCCCGGGGTGCCGGCCGGCCGCACACGGCGGCGTTTATAGTGACTATTCGACGCCTCGGCGGCTTCACAGGCCGCCGTCGCGCAGCACGCCGGACTGCTTGACGCAGCGGTCCAGCTCGGCCAGGCATTCCAGCAGGCCGCGCATGTGGTCCAGCGGCACCGCGTTGGGGCCGTCGGACAGGGCCTGGTCCGGGTTCGGATGGGTTTCCATGAACACCCCGGCGACGCCCGCCGCCACGGCCGCCCGGGCAAGCACCGGCACGAACTCGCGCTGGCCGCCGGAATGCGTGCCCTGCCCGCCCGGCAACTGCACCGAATGCGTGGCATCGAACACCACCGGGCAGCCCGTGCCGCGCATGATCGCCAGCGAACGCATGTCCGACACCAGGTTGTGGTAGCCGAAGGACGCGCCACGCTCGCAGACCAGGATGTTGCTGCCGTCGCCGCCGGCTTCCAGCGCCGCCGCGCGCGCCTTGGAGACGACCTGGGCCATGTCCTCGGGCGCCAGGAACTGGCCCTTCTTGATGTTGACGGGCTTGAGCGTCGCCGCGCAGGCCTGGATGAAATCCGTCTGGCGGCACAGGAAGGCCGGCGTCTGCAGCACGTCGACCACGGCCGCGACCTCGCGCACCTGGCCGGTCTCGTGCACGTCGGTCAGCACCGGCACGCCCAGCTGGCGGCGCACGTCGTCGAGGATCTTCAGACCCTCGTCCATGCCCGGGCCGCGGAACGACTTGCCGGAACTGCGATTGGCCTTGTCGAAGGAGCTTTTGTAGATGAAGGGGATCCCCAGCGCCCGGGTCATTTCCTGCAGGATGCCGGCGGTCTCGAAGGCCAGCTCGCGGGACTCGATGACGCAGGGACCGGCGATCAGGAACAGCGGATGCTCGATTCCGGCCTGGAAGTGACACAGCTGCATGGGGACTCCTTGAACGGTGCGGCCGGGCTCAGGCCTTTTGCGCCTGGGCCGTGGGCTCGGTTTTTTCCGCCTGGCGCTGCTGGTAGGCCAGCGCGGCCTGGATGTAGCTGGTGAACAGCGGATGCCCGTCGCGCGGCGTGGAGGTGAATTCCGGGTGGAACTGCACGCCCATGAACCACGGATGCGAGGGAATTTCCATGATTTCCGGCAGGTTTTCGGTGGGCGTGCGGGCGCTGATCACCAGGCCGGCGTCTTCCAGGCGATGGACGTAGACGTTGTTGACCTCGTAGCGGTGGCGGTGGCGCTCGTTGACCTCGGGGCCGTAGATTTCATGGGCCCGGGTGCCCGGCTTGACGGGGCAGCGCTGGGCGCCCTTGCGCATGGTGCCGCCCAGATCGGACGAGGCATCGCGCCGTTCGACCTTGCCTTCGCGGTCCTGCCATTCGGTGATCAATGCCACCACCGGATGGGCTGCCGAGGGGTCGAACTCGGTGCTGTTGGCACCGCCCAGGCCGGCGACGTGGCGGGCGAATTCCACCACGGCCAGCTGCATGCCCAGGCAGATGCCCAGGTAGGGGATGCCGTTCTCGCGGGCATAGCGGATGGCCTTGATCTTGCCTTCCGTGCCGCGCTTGCCGAAGCCGCCCGGCACCAGGATGGCGTCCAGGCCGGCCAGGCAGCCCGTGCCCTGGCTCTCGATTTCCTCGGAATCCAGGTATTCGATGTTGACCCGGGCGTGCGTATGGATGCCCGCGTGGACCAGGGCTTCGGACAGGGACTTGTAGGACTCGGTCAGGTCGACGTACTTGCCCACCATGCCGATGGTGACGGATTCGCGCGGATTTTCCAGGTCGTGCACCAGGCGGTCCCAGACCGTCAGGTCGGCCGGCGGCGGGGTCAGGGCCAGCGCGTCGCAGACCAGGCTGTCCAGGCCCTGCTTGTGCAGCATGGCGGGAATCTTGTAGATGGAATCCGCATCCCAGACCGAAATCACGGCATCCAGGGGCACGTTGGAGAACAGCGAGATCTTGGCGCGCTCGTCGTCGGGCACGGGCCGATCGGCGCGGCACAGCAGCGCGTTCGGGTAGATGCCGATTTCACGCAGCTTCTGCACCGAGTGCTGGGTCGGCTTGGTCTTCAGTTCGCCCGCCGAGGCAATGAAGGGCACCAGGGTCAGGTGCACGAAGGCGCACTGGTTGCGGCCCAGGCGCAGGCTCATCTGGCGCGCGGCTTCCAGGAAAGGCAGCGATTCGATGTCGCCCACCGTGCCGCCGATTTCCACGATGGCCACGTCGGCCTGCCCGTCGAAGGCGGCCTTGGCGCCCCGGGCGATGAAATCCTGGATTTCGTTGGTGATGTGCGGGATGACCTGCACGGTCTTGCCCAGGTAGTCGCCCCGGCGTTCCTTGCGCAGCACGGATTCGTAGATCTGGCCGGTGGTGAAGTTGTTGACCTTGTGCATCCGGGCAGACACGAAGCGCTCGTAATGGCCCAGGTCCAGATCGGTTTCCGCGCCGTCCTCGGTGACGAAGACCTCGCCGTGCTGGAAGGGGCTCATGGTGCCTGGATCGACGTTGATGTAGGGATCCAGCTTGAGCATCGTGACCCGCAGCCCGCGGGATTCCAGGATCGCAGCCAGGGAGGCCGCAGCAATGCCCTTGCCCAGGGAAGAGACGACTCCCCCCGTGACGAATACGTATTTGGTCATTTCATAAGAGCCCGGTGTGGACGGGCGCAGCGGGAAATTTGGATTATAACCACTCGGCCCGTGCCGCCGCGATGCCCCGCGCGATGAAAAGCACAACGAAAATACCGGTGCTTTACGGCGCAGCCCACCGCGCCTATCATGGTTTCACCCCCATCCACGCAAGCACCGGGAGGACGCCATGTCCAGGTTGACCGCCAAGGATTTCGCGCCCGAACTGCTGGAACTCTACGACTTCTACGCGCACGGGATCATCGACCGGCGCGAGTTCCTGAGCCGGGCATCCCGTTTTGCCGCAGGCGGCCTGAGCGCCGCCGCCCTGCTGGCCGCAATGTCGCCCGATTACGCGCTGGCCGAGCAGGTCTCCTTCACCGACCCGGACATCCATGCCGAATACCTCACCTACCCGTCGCCCCGGGGCAACGGCGAGGTGCGCGCGTACCTGGTGCGGCCAGCCAAGGCGGCGGGCAATGTGCCCGGCGTGGTGGTCGTCCACGAGAACCGCGGCCTGAATCCCTACATCGAAGACGTCGCGCGGCGCCTGGCCAAGGCCGGCTTCATGGCGCTGGCGCCCGATGGGCTCAGTTCCAAGGGCGGCTACCCCGGCAACGACGACCGGGGCCGAGAGCTGCAGCAGCAGGTTGATCCCGAGAAACTGATGAACGATTTCTTCACCGCGATCGAATTCCTGCCCACCGTGGCCGGGTCGACGGGCAAGATCGGGATCATCGGCTTCTGCTACGGCGGCGGCGTGGCCAACGCGGCCGCCGTCGCCTACCCCGAGCTGGCGGCGGCCGTGCCGTTCTACGGCATGCAGCCACGCACCGAAGACGTGCTCCGGATCCAGGCTCCCCTGCTGCTGCACTACGCGGGGCTGGATGCCCGGGTCAACGCCGGCTGGCCGGCCTACGAGGCTGCCCTGAAGGCCAACGGCAAGACCTACGAGGCGCACATCTATCCCGATGTGAACCACGGTTTCCACAACGACTCGACCCCACGCTACGACAAGGACGCGGCCGAGCTGGCCTGGAATCGCAGCATCGCCTGGTTCAAGCGCTGGCTGGCATAGCCGGCGGCGCCCGAACCAGCCGGCGCCCCAGGCGCACGGCGAGTCATCTTGCCCGGGCTACAGCGCCTCGGTCCGGGCCAGGAGCCAGTCGCGGGCGGCCCCGTCCACCAGGGGCAGCAGGCATTCGCGCACCCGGGCATGGTAGGCGTCCAGCCACGCGATCTCGTCGGCCGAAAGGCGTTCGCGCACCACGCAGCGCGTGTCGATGGGGCACAGCGTGACGGTCTCGAATTCCAGGAACGAACCGAATCCGGTCTGCCCCGCCGGCACGGCCAGCACCAGGTTCTCGATGCGAATGCCCCACTGCCCGTCGCGGTACAGGCCCGGCTCGTTGGACGTCAGCATGCCGGCCTTCATGCCCTGGTGGGGCCGCGCGTGACCGCGCACGGAGATCGACTGCGGGCCTTCGTGGACGTTCAGGAAATAACCCACGCCATGGCCCGTGCCGTGGCCGTAGTCCAGCCCCCGGCGCCACAGCGGCATGCGCGCCAGGGTGTCGAGCACCGAAGAAGGCGTGTCTTCCGGGAAGCGGGCCCGCGCCAGGGCGATGTGGGCCTGCAGCACGGTGGTGTAGTCGGCGCGCTGCGCGTCCGAGGGCGTGCCGACGGGCACGACCCGGGTGATATCGGTCGTGCCGCCCAGGTACTGCCCGCCGGAATCGATCAGCAGCAGGCCATCGCCCTGGATGACCGCATGGGAAGAACCGGTGGCGCGGTAGTGCGGCATGGCGCCGTTGGCATTGAAGCCGGCAATGGTGGCGAAACTGAGGCTGACGAAGCCCGGGCGCCGGGCGCGGGCGGCCGACAGGCGGGTATCGACGTCGATCTCGGTGATGCGCTCTCCCGCTGCCAGGGCCGCCTCGAACCAGGCGAAGAATTCGCACAGGGCGGCACCGTCCTGGGCCATGGCGGCCCGGATGTTGTCGGCCTCGGCGGCGTTCTTCACGGATTTCAGCAACTGGGACGGATTGATGGCCTCGATGCGCCGCGCCTGGGGCGCATGCGACAGCGTGCCCGCCGTGACCCGCGCCGGATCCACCAGCAGCGCTGCATCGGGCGGCAGCGCCGCCAGGTCGGCGGCGAGCGCGGCATAATCGCGCAGGGCGACACCGTCGGCCGCCAGGCGCGCGGCCAGCCCGGCATCGATCTTGCCGGGCGCCACGTACAGGCGCACGCCGTCCTCGTCCAGCAGCGCGTGGGCCAGGAAGACCGGGTTGTAGTCCACATCCGCGCCGCGCAGGTTCAGCAGCCAGGCGATGTCGTCCAGCGAGGACAGCAGATGCCAGGCCGCGCCATGATTGCGCATGGCGGCCCGCACGGCGGCCAGATTGTCGGCACGGGTGCGGCAGGCGTGCGGCGGCAGATGCTCGAAAACCGGCGCCGCCGGCAGTGCCGGACGACCGGTCCAGATGGCGCCGACCGGGTCCTGGTCCAGCACCAGGGCCATGCCGGCCCCTTCCAGGGCGGACCGCCAGCGGCGTTCCGCCGCCAGGTCGAGCACCCGGCCGTCGACCGCGACCCGGTCGCCGCGCGCCAGATGCGCCAGCGCCCAGTCCAGGGCGTCCGGCACATCGGGCGCGCCGGCACGCATCAGGACGATGCCGGAGCCCCGCAACTGGGTTTCGGCCTGCACCCAGTAACGGCTGTCGGTCCACAGGCCGGCGAAGTCCGCCGTGACCAGCAGGCTGCCCGCCGAACCGTCGAAGCCCGACAGCCAGGCGCGGGCGGCCCAGTGCTCGGGCAGGTATTCCGACAGGTGCGGGTCGGCGGTCGGCACCAGGCACGCGTGCAGGCCCGACTGCGCCAGCTGCCCGCGCAGGGCGGCAAGGCGCTCGGCGGGCGTCACCAGGGAATGCGGCAAGGTCACGGCGATTTCCTTCAGGCGAAGGCCGATACGTCCAGCCTGGCGGCCGTCTTGGCGCGGATCTCGTCCACCGTGACACCCGGCGCCAGTTCGGTCAGGCGCAGACCGTCATCGGTGACTTCCATCACGCCCAGGTCGGTGATGATCAGGTTCACCACGCCCACGCCGGTCAGCGGCAGCGTGCATGCGGGCAGCAGCTTCAGGGATTCGGTGCCGTCCTTGGCCTTGGCGACGTGTTCCATGAGCACCACGACCTTGCCCACGCCGGCCACCAGGTCCATGGCGCCACCCATGCCCTTGATCATCTTGCCGGGAATCATCCAGTTGGCCAGGTCGCCCTTTTCGGACACCTGCATGGCCCCCAGGATGGCGAGATTGATCTTGCCGCCCCGGATCATGGCGAATGAATCCGCCGAGGCGAAGATCGAGGAGCCCGGCAGCGTCGTCACGGTCTGCTTGCCGGCGTTGATCAGGTCGGCGTCGACCTCTTCGTCCGTGGGGAAGGGGCCGATGCCCAGCAGGCCGTTTTCCGACTGGAGCCAGACTTCCATGCCCTCGGGCACGTAGTTGGCGACCTTGGTGGGCAGGCCGATGCCCAGATTGACGTAGTAGCCGTCCTGTAGTTCCTGCGCGGCGCGCGCGGCCATCTGTTCGCGATCCCAAGCCATGATCTGCCTCCTTATTGACGAATGGTGCGTTGTTCGATGCGCTTTTCGGGATGCGCGTTCAGGACGATGCGGTGCACGTAGATGCCCGGCAGATGGACTTCGTCCGGGTCGAACGTGCCGGTGGGCACGATCTCTTCGACCTCGACGATGGTGATGCGCCCCGCCATGGCGACATTGGGGTTGAAGTTGCGCGCCGTGCGGCGGAATTTCAGGTTGCCGCTGCGGTCGGCCTTCCAGGCCTTGACCAGGGACACGTCCGGCACCAGGGAGCGTTCCATGATGTAGGTGCGGCCATCGAACTCGCGGGTTTCCTTGCCTTCGGCCACCACGGTCCCCACGCCGGTGGCGGTGAAGAACGCCGGGATGCCGGCGCCGCCGGCGCGCAGCTTCTCGGCCAGCGTGCCCTGCGGCGTGAATTCAAGTTCCAGCTCGCCAGCCAGGTACTGGCGTTCGAATTCCTTGTTCTCGCCCACGTAGGACGCGATCATCTTGGTGATCTGGCGCGTGGACAGCAGCTGCCCCAGACCGAAGCCGTCGACCCCGGCGTTGTTGCTGACGCAGGTCAGGTTGCGCACGCCCGAATCGCGCAGGGCCGCGATCAGGGCTTCGGGGATGCCGCACAGCCCGAAACCGCCCACGGCGATCATCTGGTTGTCGGCCACGACGCCGCGCAGGGCGGCCTCGGCACTCTCGTAGACTTTATCCATACAACGGTTCCTTCGTGGATGAACAGAAATCGATGGCGCGTCAGGGGGCAAAGCAGCGTTCCAGCGCCTGCCGGTCGGCGTCGGTCCAGGGCTGCGGCCGGCCGGTGGCAGCATCGGCGCACACCAGCACATTGCGGCCGCGCGCATGCAGCACCCCGGCATCTTCGGCGTCCGCGATCCAGCAGTCCAGCTCGAGGCTGGTCCGCCCGATGCGCGCGAGCTTCATGCCGACGACGACACGGGCAGGATACATCAGCGGTCTGAGAAAATCACACGAGGCATGCGCCAGCACGCCGTAGCGGCCCGAGCCCGCATCCAGCCCCATCGCGGAGAACAAACGTACGCGGGCCTCTTCAAAATAACGGAAGTAGGCCGTGTTGTTGACGTGGCGCAGCGCGTCCATTTCGCCCCATCGGACATCGATCCGGGTTTCAAACGTTCCGGAAGGCGTTTGAATATCAAGGGATTCGGACGACACGGGCAAGCTCCAAAAGTCCGGCCGGAAGGCCCGGCAACAGAGGTGCAGTATAACGATCTGCAATACAATGGCCCGCAATATGGCGGGGTCCCGCCTCGCTTCAAGGATGCTCTGGACAAGTCCCCGGGCCGCGCGCACCTGCTTTCCTCTCGACTCGTCCGAAGCCTCCTCACCGCTCATCAATCAACGGGGATGCACCCATGACTGAACGTGAATCGATGGAATACGACGTCGTCGTCGTCGGAGGCGGGCCGGCCGGGCTGTCGGCGGCGATCCGCCTGAAGCAGCTGGCCGCCGAGCGCGGCCAGGACATCAGCGTCTGCGTGCTGGAAAAGGCAGCCGAAATCGGCGCGCACATCCTGTCGGGCGCCGTGATGGATCCCCAGGCCCTGACCGAGCTCATCCCGGACTGGAAGGAACGCGGCGCACCGCTGGATGTGGCGGTCACGGACGACCGGTTCCTGTTCCTGACCGAATCGGGCGCGCGCGCCACCCCGGCCTGGCTGCTGCCGGACTGTTTCAAGAACCACGGCAACTACATCGTGCGCCTGGGCCACGTCACCCGCTGGCTGGGCGAGCAGGCCGAAGCCCTGGGCGTGGACGTGTTCCCCGGCTTCGCGGCCGCCCAGATCCTGTATTCCGAATCCGGGGCCGTGCGCGGCGTGCTGACCGGCGACATGGGCGTGGCGCGCGACGGCAGCCATACCGACGCCTACCAGCCCGGCATGGAACTGCTGGCGCGCTACACGATCTTCGCCGAAGGCTCGCGCGGCCACCTGGGCCGCCAGCTGATCGAGCAATACCGCCTGGACGCAGGTCGCGACCCGCAAAGCTACGCGATCGGCATCAAGGAACTCTGGGAAGTCGATCCGGCGCAATCGCGCCCCGGCCTGGTGATGCACACCGCCGGCTGGCCGCTGGATTCGGACACCTACGGCGGCTCGTTCCTGTACCACCTGAACGACAACCTGGTGGCCGTGGGGCTGGTCGTGGGGCTGGACTACGCCAACCCCTGGCTTTCCCCGTTCGAGGAATTCCAGCGCTACAAGACCCACCCGGCGATCCGCTCCACGTTCGAAGGCGGCAAGCGCATCGCCTACGGCGCGCGCTCCCTGACGGCGGGCGGCCTGCTGTCCCTGCCCAAGCTCTGCTTCCCCGGCGGCGTCCTGGTGGGCTGCGAGGCCGGCATGCTGAACGCCTCCCGCATCAAGGGCAGCCATTCGGCCATCAAGTCCGGCGCGCTGGCCGCCGAAGCCGCCTTCGACGCCCTGGTGGCGGGCCGCAGCCACGACGAACTCACCGCCTACCCGGCCGCCTTCGAGCGGTCCTGGCTGCACGCCGAGCTGAACAAATCACGCAACTTCAAGCAGTGGTTCAAGAAAGGCCGCACCATCGGCACGCTGATGACCGGCATCGAGCAATGGCTGTTCAAGGGCAAGATGCCCTGGACGATCCACCGCACCAAGCCCGACCACGCCTGTCTGCAGCCGGCGGCCGAGTGCGCACGCATCGACTACCCCAAGCCCGACGGCAAGCTGACCTTCGACCGTCTCAGCTCGGTGTTCATCTCCAACACCAACCACGACGAGAACGAGCCCGTCCACCTGACGCTGAAGGACGACACCGTCCCGGTCGCCATCAACCTGGCGAAATTCGGCGGCCCCGAAATGCGCTTCTGCCCGGCCGGGGTCTACGAGTTCGTCAAGACGGAAACCGGCGAGGACCGCCTGCAGATCAACGCCCAGAACTGCATCCATTGCAAGACCTGCGACATCAAGGACCCGACGCAGAACATCGTCTGGGTGACGCCCCAGGGCGGCGAAGGACCGGTCTACAACGGCATGTAAAACGCACCCCGGGCGCCGCTGCGCGCGGCGCCCGGTTCCGATCACGCAGGCCTGCCGGGCGGGAGCCCATCGCCGATGGATATCACTTTCGCCACCAAGTTCCTGGGCGCGCTGTTCGCCATCATGAACCCATTCATCACCCTGCCGCTGTTCCTGGCAATCACGGCCAACAAGACCGTGGCCGAACAGCGCAGCCAGGCCGTGGCGATCGTGATCTACACCGCCGCGATGTGCATCGTCATCTCGCTGGCGGGCAGCCACATCATCCGCTTCTTCGGCGTCAGCCTGGATGCCTTCCGCGTCGCCGGCGGCCTGGTGCTGAGCGGCATCGCGCTGACCATGCTCAACGGCCAGCCGATCACTTCCCACGAACGTGCCACCCAGGAAAAGAACGTCGGCGGCCCGGCCGCACGGGCCGAGGTCGAAGACAACCCCGCGTTCTATCCCCTGACCTTTCCCATGATCGTCGGCCCCGGCACCATCGCCACGCTGATCATCTACGGGGCACAGGCGCACCAGACGGCGCAGTACCTGGGGTTCGGCATCGTGCTGGTGGCGGTGCTGGCCTCGTTGTTCGCAGTGCTGTATTTCGCCGCCTCGATCGGCAAGCTGCTCTCCACCAAGATGCGCGTCATCATGGCCCGCGTGATGGGCATGATCCTAGCGGCCATCGCCGTGGAAATGACTTTCGCGGGCGCCAAGGCCATGCTGCCGGGGCTGGCGCACTAGGACCTGTGCGCCGCCAGGCGCTAAGCCGCCGGCGGCGTCCCGGTGCCGCCGCCCAAAGCGCGCTGCATCAGCACCGTATCCACCCACTGGCCCAGCTTGAAGCCGACCCCGGTCAGGATTCCGACGTGGCGGAACCCGCAGTTCTGGTGAAGGATGATCGAGCTGGTATTGGCGCGATCGCCGATCACCGCGATCATCTGGCGCCATGGCCCGGCTTCGCACCGCGTGATCAGCGCGCGCAGCAGCGCGCTTCCCACGCCTTTGCCGTCCATGCCGTCTTCGACGTAGACGGAGTTTTCGATGGCGTACCGATAGGCGGGACGCGCGCGATAGGCCGCCGCGCAGCAATAGCCCACCACCCTGCCATCCACTTCCGCCACCAGATAGGGCAGGCCGCTGCGGATGATCGCATCGCGCCGGCTCGCCATTTCATCGACCGAAGGCGGGATTTCCTCGAACGTCGAGATCCCGTTGAGCACATGATGCGCGTAAATGGCCTGGATGACCGCGATGTCTTCGTCGGCTGCGTCCCGCACCCGGATCCCGCCATCCGGCCCGGAAGCGTTCGATTCAAGCATTTGATTCATTCCATCGTTCCGTCGTCTTGATCAACCGGCGCCTGCGACCCATGGCCGCGCGCCGCCGACATCATCATATTGCATTGAATTGTCTCATCCCCCAAGGGGGCGCTTTTTGCCTTGGGGCGGCCCGGCGGCAAAAAAGGGGCGGGAATACATTCCCGCCCCTTCGGCTGCATCCGGCGCCCTGGATCACAGGGCGCCTTTCAACGCGCTTTACCGCACCTGGGCCAGCTGGTCCAGGATGCCGGGGTTTTCCAGCGTGGACACGTCCTGGGTGATGGGCTCGCCCTTGGCGACCACGCGCAGCAGGCGGCGCATGATCTTGCCCGAACGCGTCTTGGGCAGGTTTTCGCCGAAGCGGATCTCGCGCGGCTTGGCGATGGGGCCGATTTCCTTGGCCACCCAGTCGCGCAGCTGCTTGGCCACTGCGGCGGCCTGGTCGCCCTGGGGCAACGGCCCGTTGAGCACCACGAAGGCCACCACGGCTTCGCCCGTCGTGTCGTCGGGACGGCCGACCACGGCAGCTTCGGCCACCAGTTCGTGCGCCACCAGGGCGGATTCGACTTCCATCGTGCCCAGCCGGTGGCCCGAGACGTTCAGCACGTCGTCGATCCGGCCCATGATCCAGAAATAGCCGTCCTTGTCGCGCTGCGCGCCGTCGCCCGCCAGGTAGTAGCCCTTGAGCTCTTCGGGAAAGTAGGTTTTCTTGAAGCGTTCCGGATCACCCCAGATCGTGCGGATCATCGACGGCCACGGCTTGCGGATCACCAGGAAGCCGCCCTTGCCGCGCTCGACTTCCTCGCCCGTCTCGTCGACGATGGCGGCATCGATGCCCGGCAGCGGCAGCGTGCAGGAACCCGGCTTGAGGGTGGTGACGCCCGGCAGCGGCGTGATCATGTGCGCGCCGGTCTCGGTCTGCCACCAGGTGTCGATCACCGGGCAGCGCTGGCCGCCGACGTTGTTGTAGTACCAGACCCAGGCTTCGGGATTGATGGGCTCGCCCACCGAACCGATGATGCGCAGCGTGCTCAGGTCGAAGGACTTGGGATGGACCTTGGGATCGGCCTCGGACAGCTTGGTCAGCGACCGGATGGCCGTGGGCGCGGTGTAGAAGACCGTGACCTTGTGCTCCTGGATCATCTTCCAGAAGCGCCCGGCGTCCGGATAGGTGGGCACGCCCTCGAAGACCACCTGGGTCACGCCGGCCGCCAGCGGGCCGTAGGTGACGTAGGAGTGGCCCGTGACCCAGCCCACATCGGCCGTGCACCAGAACACATCGGTCGGCTTGGAGTCGAAGGTCCATTTCATGGTCATCAGCGACCACAGCAGGAAGCCGGCGCTGGAGTGCTGCACGCCTTTCGGCTTGCCGGTGGAACCGGACGTATACAGGATGAACAGCGGGTGCTCGGCATCGACCGGAACCGGCGGGCAGTCGGCGGACTGGCCCTGGATGACGTCGTGCCACCACAGGTCGCGGTCGGCGTTCCATTGGACGCTGGAGCCGGCGCGCTTGTAGGTGATGACCTTGCGCACCGCATCGCAGCCGCCCATGGCGATGGCCTCGTCCACGGCGTCCTTCAGGGGGATGACCTTGCCGCCGCGGATCTGGGCGTCGGCCGTGATCATCAGCGTGGCGCCGACGTCGACGGTGCGCTCGTGGATGCTCTTGGCCGAGAAGCCGCCGAACACCACCGAATGGATGATGCCCAGGCGGGCGCAGGCCTGCATGGCCACGACGGCCTCGATGGACATGGGCAGGTAGATGATGGCACGCTCGCCGGCCTTGAAGCCCAGCGACTTGATCGCATTGGCGAACTGCGACACACGCGCATGCAGTTCCTTGTAGGTGACCTTGGTCACCTTGCCGTCGTCGGCCTCGAAGATGATGGCGGTGTGATTCTCGACGGGGGTGCCCAGGTGCTTGTCGAGGCAGTTGGCCGAGATGTTCAACTGGCCGTCGGGGTAGAACTTGTAGAAGGGCTTGTTCGATTCGTCGACCACCCGGGTGAAGGGCTTGGACCAGACCAGATTTTCATTGGCCAGCCGGGCCCAGAAGGCATCGGGATCGCGCTTGGCTTCGTCGCACAGTGCCTGGTAGCCCTCCATCCCCGACACATTGGCCTGCGCGACGAGGTCCGCAGGGGGCGGAAACACCCTGTTTTCCACCAATATGGATTCAATCTCCGTGGTCATGGCTCGCTCCTGAGTTTAGTGTTGTCTTCACTTTATGTTTGAATGTTGCAACCGTACTGCACAATGCTTACTCGATACTGACAAATGCAACCCGGCCCTGGCCTCAGGCGGCTGACGCCTGGTCGGCGCCGGGGTTGCGATGCGCGGCCGCGTCCCGGGCGCGCATGCCGCGTTCGAAATCCAGGCGCCTCAACAGGGCCAGTCCCGCCAGGAAAAACAGGCCGGTCGCCAGCAGGGCGGCGCGGTGGTTGCCCGCGGTGACCCAGACCAGCACGCCATAGGACAGCGGCCCGACGACGGCCGCCAGCTGCACGGCGAAGGTCCAGAGGGCAAAGAATTCCGCGGGGCGGTCGGCCGGCGCCAGCACCCCGACCATGGCCCGGCCCGCGCTCTGGCTGGAGCCCATGCACAATCCGGCCAGCACGGCGGCCGACCAGAACACCGGCACGGAACGGGCCGAGACCGCGACCAGCACCATGACGATCCAGCCCAGCAGGGTCAGTGTCAGCGCCCGGCGATGGCCGATGCGGTCCTGCAGGTAGCCGAAACCGAACGCGCCGGCCGCGGCGGCGATGTTCACCAGGAACACCAGCAGCATGGTCTCGCGCATGCCGAAACCCATGGCCTCGGTGGCGTAGACGGCCGACAGGGTGATCACCACCGCGATCCCCGCCTGGTAGCAGGCAATGCACAGCAGCAGGCGGCGGAAATCGGGAAAATCGCGGCGGGTCTCACGCCAGGCCGTGCGCAGCTGGGACAGCATCGCGGCCGGTTTCCGGCCCGTGCCGGCGGCCGGTTCGCGCAGCCACAGGAATGCCGGCAGCGCCGCCACTGCGAACAGGACGGCCGTGAGCACCATGATCCAGGGCACGTATTCCTGGGCGGCAAGCCCGCGGGATTCGGCCGAGGCCGCGACCCACAGGGAAAGCCCCAGGGCCAGCATGCCGCCGAAATAACCGAAGCTCCAGCCCCAGCCGGACACCCGGCCCATGGCTTCGGACCGGGCCAGGCCGGGCAGGAACGACGCCACCGCCGATTCACCGATGCAATAGCAGGCATTGGACAGCGCCAGCCACACCAGGCCCAGGGCGATATCGCCCGGCCCCACGCCGGCCAGCGCCGCGGTGGCCAGCACGCACCCCGCGGTACTGGCGAACAGCAGCCGGCGGTGGCCGGCGTGGGCATCCGCCCTCGCCCCCAGGCCAGGCATCCACAGCATCACCGCCAGGTAGGACAGGGACAGCGCCGCCGTCAGCGCCAGGGTGCCCCAGCTCTTTCCGGCCGCCACCACGCCGACGAAGTAGGCGTTGAACACCGTGGTCAGCACCACGGTGGTGTAGCCGGAATTGGCGAAGTCGTACATCGCCCAGGACCAGATCTCGCGCCGCCCCACGCCCGGCCTCAGCGGCGAGGCGGCACGCGCGGGCGCCCGGTCGGCGCCGGACGGTTCCGGACGGCTTGCGTCTGCGCGTCCGGATGCGTCCCGGTCTTCGTTCACAGTGCGGCGCGGATCTGGTCGAGCGCGCCCGGATCCTCGATCGTGGTCAGGTCGCCGGGATCCCGGCCTTCGCACAGCGCCACGATGGCGCGCCGCAGGACCTTGCCCGACCGCGTCTTGGGCAGGGTGTTGACGAACAGGATGCGCGCCGGGCGGGCCACGGCCCCGTTGCGCTGCTCGATGACACGCTTGATCTCGGCTTCCAGGCGGTCGCGCGCGCCGGGTTCGTCCAGCACGTCGGGCGTCCGCAGCACGGCGAAGGCCATGGCTTCCTGCCCCTTGAGCGAGTCGGCCACCCCCACCACCGCCGATTCCGCCACGGCCGGATGGGTGTTCACCGATTCCTCGATTTCGCGCGTGCCCAGGCGGTGCCCGGCAACATTGATCACGTCATCGGTGCGGCCCAGGATATACCAGTAGCCGTCGTCGTCCACCAGCCCCCAATCCGAGGTCGAATAGCAGAGCCGGCCCGGGAAGGACTCGAAGTAGGTGCGCACGAAACGCTCGTCGTTGCCCCAGATGGTGCTCATCGCGCCGGGCGGCAGGGGCGGTTCGATCGCCACGACGCCCTTCTGGTTCGGGCCGCAGTCCCGGCCGGTGGACTCGTCGATCACCCGCACATCGTAGCCATAGACGGGAAAGGACGGGCTGCCGAAGCGGGTGGGGACTTCTTCGACCCCGGGCTGGGCCGAGAGGATCGGCCAGCCGGTCTCAGTCTGCCAGTAGTTGTCGATCACAGGCTTGTCGAGGGCCTCGGACAGCCATTGGCCGGTCAGCTCGTCGAGCGGCTCGCCCGCCAGGTAGATGCGCTCCAGGCTGGACAGGTCGTGGCGGCTCAGCAGTGCGGGATCGTGCTTCTTCAGGACCCGGATCGCCGTCGGCGCCGAGAACAGCGCGTTGACGCGGTAGGTCTCGACGATGCGCCAGAGGATGGCCGCATCGGGGCGCACCGGCGTGCCTTCGTACATGACGGTGGCCTGGCCGTTCAGCAGCGGCCCGTAGACCACGTAGGAATGCCCCACCACCCAGCCCACGTCGCTGCTGGAGAAATAGACATCGCCCGGCTTGCCGCCGTAGATGTATTCCATGGACGCGCACAGCGCCACCGCATAGCCGCCGACGTCGCGCTGGACGCCCTTGGGGTTGCCCGTCGTGCCCGAGGTATACAGGATGTAGCTGGGCTCGTTGGATTCCAGCCAGACCACGGGCACCTGGGCGTCCAGGTGGCGCGCCCGCAGCGGCGCGTATTCCAGGTCGCGGCCGGGCGTCAGGTCCATGGGCGCCAGACCCCGGTTCACCAGCAGGACGCGTTCGGGCGCATGGGACGATTGGACGATCGCCTGGTCCAGCAGCGGCTTGTAGGCGATCGGCCGCCCGCCGCGGGAGCCGGCATCCGTGGACACGATCACGCGGGGCTGGGCGTCGTCGATGCGCTGGGCCAGGTTGTGCGCCGCGAAACCGCCGAACACGACCGAATGGATGGCCCCGAGTCGGGCACAGGCCAGCATGAAGAAGGCCGCCTGGGGAATCATGGGCAGGTAGATCAGCACGCGGTCGCCCTGGACCACCCCGAGTTCCTGCAGCGTGGCGGCGGCCGCATTGACCTCGCGCGCGAGGTCGGCGCGGGTATAGACGATTTCCTGGTCGACCTCGGTGGACACCCAGATCAGGGCGGGCTGGTCGCCCCGCGTGTCGAGCCAGCGGTCGACGGCGTTGTAGCAGAGGTTGGTGCGCCCGCCGACGAACCAGCGCGCAAAGGGCGGACGGGAATAGTCCAGTACCTGAGTGAAGGGGGTCTCCCAGTGGATGCGCTGGGCCTCCTGCGCCCAGAAGGCCTCCCGGTCCTGGATCGACTGGCGATGGAACTCGCGGATTTTCTGCATGGGACTGTCTCCTGTGCCACCCTGCGGCCGAGCGGACCGCGGGCATTTCTTAGAGGAATTGGATGGGTGACATGCTACACCCTGGCCGACCATACAATGCCAGTCTGACACGAGACTGACGAAAGCAGGGACACTTTACTCGATCCTGCCGATCCACTACACTCAAAGAGTTGTCCGCAGGGCGGGCAACCTGCACGATCAATCCGGCTTCCATTTGGGCCCGGCCTGTGGTCTGCGTTGCGGTCATTGCACCGCCGCAGCCAGGCAAGGCGGCTTTGCGGATGCCGACATCCGAAGATCCGCCCATGCCGCCGCCTCACTCTGCCCCAGATCAGCCGAATCCGCCCCGCCTCCCGGCAGCCCGTTCCCTGAAACTGCTGCTGTGCGCCGGACTCGTGGTGCTGGCCGGCTGCGCAAACCAGCCCCGCAAGACGGCCGACGCCGACCTCAATTCCACCCACCTGCTGCGCGACAGCTACCTGCTCAGCACCCAATCCGATCCGCTGGGCGCCTGGCTCGACAACAAGCGCAGCCTGGCCATCGACTACCCCGAATCCGAAACCTACGGCGCCAGCCCGGCGCCCAAGACCCTGGCGTCCACCGCCCTGAAATTCCTGGGCGTCAAATACCGCTACGGCGGCGACGCCCCCGGCGAAGGCTTCGACTGCAGCGGCCTGGTCGCCTACGCCGCCGAGAAATCCCTGGGCCTGAAGCTCCCCCGACAGGCACGCGACCAGGCCAAGCTCGGCATCTCCGTGGATCGCGACGAGCTCAAGCGCGGCGACCTGGTCTTCTTCAACACCCTGGGCAGGCGGTTCTCGCACGTCGGCATCTACCTGGGCGACCACAAGTTCCTGCACGCCCCCCGCACCGGCGCCAGCATCCGGGTCGACAGCATGGACGTGGCCTACTGGCGCAAGCGCTACAACGGCGCCCGGCGCCTTCAGGCCCAGCCCGAAACCGCCCGGCGCTGAGCCAGGCCCCCCGGCAGGCGCCGGATCACCCCTGCAGGGCCAGGCGGCCCTGCGCTTCCCGCCCCGTCCGCCCCTTCGTCCGGGCCGCATTTTCCTCGCGCAGCGGGCACGCCTTACAGTAGCCGCACTGGTCCAGTGCCTGCTGCATGCTGCACACCGACCGCCGGCACGCCAGCACCCGGATGCCGGCACGCTGTGCCGCCAGGCGGAATGTCTTCATCACGTTGTGCCCCAGGAAATCCGTCAGCAAGATGACCAGATCCGTGCCGGAAGGCAAGGCCGGCGCCTTCTTCTGGTGCGCAGGATCACGGCCGCTGATGTGATGGCGGATGGCGATATTGTGGTCGCGCAGCAGGTCCGGGATATTGCCCAGCCGGTCTGCGCCGACGATCAATGCACTGACTTGAGATTGCGCCATGGAATGGACTCCTGTGGTGGGCCGGTGCGGCACGACCGGCACGTCATCGTGGCTTTCATGGTTAATGATAATCATTACCATTAACAAACGCAATTCCATCGAATGCGGAAGATCCACTGGATTTGTCGGGATTTACCCGGATCCCCGCCGATGGCCTGCAAGGGGATTCAGCGCCTCGTCAGTTTCTGTTCAGAATGCTGTTACCGGGCGCAGCGCACAATTTCCGGAAAAGAATCCTTTTCGACCGGAGACACATCATGCATACCCTGTTGCGCGACGGGCTGCCCTGCGCGGCCCTGGCACTGGCCCTGAGCCTGAGCAGTCCCGCCAGCCATGCGGCTGGCAATGAAATCGTCCTGGGCGCCTCGGTCCAGCTGACCGGACCGGTGGCCAACACCGGGCGTTACTACAAGGACGCCTACCAGCTGGCCGTGGACCAGATCAACCGCAAGGGCGGTGTCCAGGTCGGCGGCAAGAAATACACGCTGGCGCTGAAGATCTACGACAACCAGTCCGACGTGAACCTGAGCGTGCGCCAATACACGCAGCTGGTCTCCAAGGACAAGGTCAATTTCCTGCTCGGCCCCTTCGCCAGCAACTTCGCGCTGGCCGATTCCGCCGTCTCCGAAAAATACCAGATCCCCATGGTGCAGGGCGGCGGCGCTTCCGACCAGATCTTCTCGCGCGGCTTCAAGTACGTCTTCGGCACGCTGGCACCCGCCAGCAACTACTTCGGCAGCACCATCGCCATGCTGAAGCAGCTCAAGCCGGCTCCCGCGCAGATCGCCCTGCTCTACGCGGACGATGCCTTCGATGTCTCGGTGGCCAAGGGCACCCGCCCCCTGCTGGAGAAGGCCGGCCTGAAGGCCGTGATCGACGAGCGCTACAGCAGCAACGCCAGCGACTTCAACACCCTGCTGTCGCAGATCAAGGCCAAGCAGACCGACGCCGTGCTGGTCGCCGGGCACGAGACCGAGATCCTGAACTTCATCCGCCAGGCAAAGAGCCTGGATGTGTCGCCCAAGCTCTACTCCTTCACCGTGGGCGTGCCCAGCGAGGACTTCCGCAAGGCCCTGGGCGCGGATGCCGAATACGCCTTCGGCATGACCGCGTGGCTGCCCAGCGAGAACCTGAAGGACGACTGGTTCGGCGACGCGGCCCAGTTCGCCAAGGCCTGGGGCGCCCAGTACCGCTACGAGCCCGACTACCATGCCGCTTCCGGCGTGTCCGACGTCGAGGCGATCGTCAAGGCCATCGAGAAGGCCGGATCGCTCGATCCCAAGGCCGTGCGCGATGCCCTGGCCGCCAGCGACTTCCAGAGCCTCTACGGCCACATCGCCTTCGCCGACAACGGCCAGATCAATCTCGACCAGGTCGTGATCCAGGTCCAGAACGGCAAGCCGGCGGCCGTGTTCGACGGCAGCAAGTTCCTGCGCGACGCGAAATACCCGATGCCCGACTGGTCGAAGCGCTGATCGGCTGAACGACACCCGGAGCGCACGCCTTGGACCTTCTGCTGCAAATCCTCGTCAACGGCATCCTGCAGGGCGGGCTGTACGCCATCATGGCGCTCGGCCTGGCCCTGGTCTGGGGGGTGCTCAACATCGTCAACCTGGCCCACGGCGCCTTCATCATGCTGGGCGCCTACATTTCCTGGTACAGCTTCAGCTGGCTGGGCCTGGATCCCTTCATCGGGCTGCCGCTCACGGCAGTCCTGATGTTCGGCGTCGGATACGCCATCCAGCGCGGCATCCTGAACCTGGTCGCCCGGGCGCCCATGTTCAACACGCTGCTGATCACCTTCGGCCTGGAAGTCGTCCTCACCTACCTGGCGCAACTGGTGTTCTCGGCCGACTTCCGCACCATCAATCCCTCTTATTCCGGCCGGAATATCGATGTCCTGGGCGTGACCATCCCGGTGGTCCGCCTGGCTGCATCGGGCCTGGCCATCCTGCTGACGCTGGTCATGTGGCGCTTTCTGCTGCACACGCGCCTGGGGCGTGCGATCCGCGCGACCGCCCAGAACCTGCCGGCTGCCCGCCTGCACGGCGTCGAGCCGCGCCATCTGTACGCGGTGACCTTCGGCCTGGGCCTGGCCCTGGCGGGCGCGGCCGGCGGCCTGTACGGCACCGTGTCGCAGATCAACCCCTACATCGGCGCGACACTGACCGCCAAGTCCTTCGCCATCTCCATCATCGGCGGGCTGGACACGCCCCTGGGCGTCATCGCCGGCGGCCTGGTGCTGGGCCTGATCGAGGCCCTGACCACCCTGTACGTCGGGCCGACCTTCGCCGACGTGGCCAGTTTCGGCGTCCTGGTGCTGGTGCTCATCGTGCGCCCCAGCGGCCTGCTCGGGAGAACCGCATGAGGCCGTTGCGCATCCCCCTCATCCTGATCGTCCTGATCGCGCTCGCGCTGCTGCCGCTGTACGGCTCGGACACGATCGTGCAGTTCGGCATCAGCACCCTGCTGCTGGCCGTGCTGGCCCAGGGCTGGAACATCATCGGCGGCTACGCCGGCTACCCGTCCTTCGGCAATTCCGCCTTCTACGGCCTGGGCGCGTACGGCGTGGGCATCGCCATGGTGCAGTGGCAGCTGCCCTTCGCCGTCGGGCTGGCCCTGGGTGTGATCCTGGCCGTGGTCTTCGCCATCTGCCTGGGCATCCCGGTGCTGCGACTGAAAGGCCACTATTTCGCCATCGCCACCCTGGCCCTGGCCCAGGTGATGGCGGCCATCGTCTCCAACGTGGAGCTGGCCGGTCAGAACATCGGCCTGGTGCTGCCGCCGCTCAACGACGACGCGCTGTTCTACGAGCTGTCCCTGGTCCTGCTGGTGGCGGCCACCCTGACGGTCTGGTGGCTGACCCGCAGCCGCTTCGGCTTCGGTCTGATCGCGATCCGCGAGAACGAGGAAGGCGCGGTCGTGATGGGCGTGGACACGACGCGCTACAAAGTCCTGGCGTTCGCCCTGGCGGGCGTGTTCAGCGCCCTGGCCGGCGGCATCCATGCCTACTGGATCACCTTCCTGGATCCCGAGAGCGCCTTCGACATCACGCTGAACGTGAAGATGATCATCATGGCGGTCTTCGGCGGCCCGGGCACGATCCTCGGCCCCATCGTCGGCTCCTTCATTCTGTCGGCCATCTCCGAGTTCCTGTCCAGCGAGGTCACCAGCATCGCCGGCCTGTTCTTCGGGGTCGTGATCGTCGTCGCCGTGGTGCTGATGCCGCGCGGTCTGGCCGACGTGGCGCGGCGCTTCCACCGCACGGGCTGGCGCTATTTCATCGAAAACATCAGGATGCATCGCCTATGAGCCCCATCCTCGAAGCCCGCGGCCTGACACGCCGCTTTGCAGGGCTGGTGGCCGTGCACGACGTCAGCTTCTCGCTGTCGCCCGGCGAGATCCTGGGTTTCATCGGCCCCAACGGCGCCGGCAAGACCACGCTCATCAGCCTGCTGAGCGGCACCCTCGCCCCGACCGAGGGCGAGGTCTGGTTCGAGGGCCGGCGCATCGACCGCCTGGCCGCCTTCCGGCGGGCGCGCCTGGGCATCGGCCGCACCTTCCAGATCATGCAGCCATTTCCCGGCCTGTCGGTGCTGGACAACGTGGCGGTCGGCGCCCTGTTCGGTCGCGGCCGGGGCCAGTCGAAACTGGCGCTGGCGCGCGAAAGCGCCCGTGAATGCCTGGAATTCGTCGGCCTGGGCAAGCACGTCGACCACCGCGCCGAAGACCTGGGGGGCCCGGACCGCAAGCGGCTGGAACTGGCCAAGGCCCTGGCCATGCAGCCGCGCGTGCTGCTGTGCGACGAGGTCATGGCCGGCCTGAACCTGGTGGAGATCGACGAGGTCATCGACATCATCCGCAAAGTGCGCGACACCGGCATCAGCGTCATCGTCATCGAGCACGTCATCAAGGCGATCCGCACCTTGTCGGACCGCATCATGGTGCTGCACCACGGCGAGAAGATCGCCGACGGCGCTCCCGACAGCGTGCTCACCGACAGCCGCGTCGTCGAAGCCTATCTCGGAAAGAAGCGCTCATGAACGCCACCCCGCCCTCTTCTCAGGACCCGCTGCTGCGGATCCGCGGCCTGTCGGCCGGCTATGGCCTGGTCGAAGTGCTGCAATCGGTCTCCCTGGATGTCCGGCCGGCCGAATTCCTGGCGCTGGTGGGCAGCAACGGCGCCGGCAAGACCACGCTGCTGCGCACGCTCTCGGGGCTGCTGCCGGTCCAGTCGGGCACCATCGAATGGGAAGACCGCCCCATCGGCGGGCTCACGCCCGACGCGATCTTCCGCCAGGGGATCGTCCAGGTGCCCGAAGGCCGCCAGCTCTTTCCCCGCATGTCGGTGCAGGACAACCTGCTGATGGGCGCCTACCGGCGCGACGACAAGCCGGGCGTGCGCGCCGACCTGGACAAGGTCTATGGCTTGTTCCCCCGCATGGCCGAGCGGCGGCGACAGCTGGCCGGCAGCATGTCCGGCGGCGAGCAGCAGATGTGCGCCATGGCGCGCGCCCTGATGGCTCGTCCGCGCCTGCTGATGGTCGATGAAATGAGCCTGGGACTGGCCCCGATCATCGTGGACCAGCTGATGGAGAACCTGACCGCCATCCGCGACCAGGGGGTCACCATCCTGCTGGTAGAGCAGGACATCCACCTAGCGCTGGCGGCCGCCGACCGGGCCTATGTGCTGGAAACCGGCCGCGTCGTGCGCGAAGGGCCGGCCCGCGACCTGATCGAGGACCCGGAACTGAAGCGCGCCTACCTGGGGGTGTAGCCCGGATCAGGCAGCGTCCCGGACCGGGGGAGCGGGCTGGGAGACGGCCTCGGCCACCACGTCGCGCGTCAGTTCCGGCGCCAGCATCTCCATCAGCACGTAGACGAAATCGCGCAGGAACACGCCGCGCTTGATTGCGACGCTGGTGGTGTGCCTGCCGAACAGATGGCCGGCGGGCAGGCCGACCAGGCCCTTGTCGCGGCGCGGGTCGAACGCCACGCCCGCGATGATGCCGATCCCCAGGCCGATGTCGGCATAGGTCTTGATCACGTCGGCGTCGATGGCTTCGAGCACGATGTCGGGAACGATCCCGGCCCGGTCGAAGGCCTCGTCGATGGCGCGCCGGCCCGAGAACGCCCGGTCGTAGGTCACGATGGGATACCGGGACAGATGTTCCAGGGAAAGATTGCGGGCGGCGCTGGAAGTGAGCTCGGTCAGGGGATGGTCGGGCGGCACCACCAGGGTGTGCTCCCAGGCGTACACCGGCAGGGCCACCAGGCCCGGGGTCTGGGCCAGCGTCTCGGTGGCGATGGCCAGGTCCGCCTGCTCGTGCAGGACCAGTTTGGCCAGGTGCTCGGGATTGCCTTCGGCGAGCGACACGTGGACCTTGGGAAAGCGCGCACGGAACGCGGGAATCACGCGCGGCAGCAGGTAGCGGGCCTGGGTGTGGGTGCAGGCGATCACCAGCGAGCCCTCGTCGCGCTGGGCGAATTCGTCGCTGACCTTTTTCAGGTTGTCGACTTCGCGCATGATGCGGTCGATGACTTCGGATACGGCCTGGCCCGGTTTGGTCAGACCCTTGAGGCGCTTGCCATGGCGCTCGAAGATCCGCACGCCGAGTTCATCCTCGAACTCGATGATGGCCTTGGACACCCCCGGCTGGGACGTGTACAGCGAACGGGCGGCTTCGGTCAGATTGAAGTTGCGCCGGATCGTTTCGCGGACGAATCGGAATTGCTGCAGGTTCATGGCAATGGCCCTATAGGAAGAGCCATTATATGGAATATAGAACCTAGTTTATATGATTTTTTGTTATTAGTTTAGGTCCCGGGATACGCTGGGCGCGCATCCCGGTCCTGCCTGCCCGCCGCGCACAGCGGCGAGCAGGCGCCGCGGGCGGCTATTTCATCGAGATCGTGGTGTTGACCTCGCGCGGATGCGCCTGCCAGCGGGCGGTCACGGTCTTGGTCTGGGTCCAGAAGTAGATCGACTGGCGGCCGTTGGGGCCCAGGTCGCCCAGCTTCGAGGCCCGCGAGCCCGTGAAGCTGAACCAGGCGACCGGCACCGGGATGGGAATGTTGATCCCCACCTGGCCGACGTCGACATTGTTCTGGAAGTAGCGCGCATGGCCGCCGTCCTGCGTGAAGATCGAGGTGCCGTTGCCGTTGGGATTGGCATTGATGAATTCCACCGCCTCTTCCAGCGTGTCCACCAGCACCACCGACAGCACCGGACCGAAGATTTCCTCGCGGTAGATGCTCATGTCGGCCTTCACGCCGCTGAATACCGTCGGGCCGACGAAGTTGCCCTTTTCATAGCCGGGCACCTGGATGCCGCGGCCGTCGAGCAGCAGTTCCGCGCCTTCGTCAATGCCCTTCTGGATGAACCCCTCGACGCGCTGGCGCGCGGCGGGCGAGATCAGCGGGCCCAGGTCCGCCTGGCGGTCGGTGCCGACGTTGACCTTCAGCTTGCGGGCGCGTTCCACGAAATCGGGCAGCCACTTCTGTGCCTCGCCCACCAGCACCAGCACGGAAATCGCCATGCAGCGTTCGCCTGCCGCGCCGAAAGCGGCGCCCAGCATCGAATTCAGCGCCGCCTCGCGGTCGGCATCGGGCATGATGACGCTGTGGTTCTTGGCGCCCATCATGGCCTGGCAGCGCTTGCCGGCATCCGAGGAGCGGCGGTAGATTTCCGTGCCCACGCGGGTCGAGCCGATGAAGGACACGGCCTTGATGTCGGGATGGTCGCACAGCGCGTTGGCGACGTCGGGGCCGCCGTGCACCACGTTCAGCACGCCGGGCGGCAGGCCCGCTTCCAGGGCCAGCTGGGCCACCATCAGCGAGGCCGTGGGATCCTGCTCGGACGGCTTGTAGACGAAGGTGTTGCCGCAGGTGACCGCGATGGGGAACATCCAGCACGGCAGCATCACGGGGAAGTTGAAGGCCGTGATCCCGGCGCAGACGCCCAGGGGCTGCAGGACCGAGTAGACGTCAATGCCGGTGGCGGCGTTCTCGGCGTAGTCGCCCAGCTGCATGGTGTTGGCCGACACGGCGTGATCCACGCCCTCGAGGCCGCGGGCGACTTCGCCTTCGGCGTCGGGCAGGGTCTTGCCGTGCTCACGGGAAATGACCTCGGCGATCTTCGGCGTGTGTTCGCGCAGCAGTTGCGCGAAATCCACCATGATCTGGCGGCGCTTGGCCTGGCTGGTGTTGCGCCAGGTCTTGAAGGCCTCTTTGGAATTGGCCACCGCCCGCTCGACTTCGGCAGGCGTGGCGAAAGGCACCCGGGCGACCACCTCCTGGGTCGCCGGATCGATGACGTCGCGCCATTCCTTGGTTTCGGACTGGACGAGTTCCCCGCCGATCAGCAGCGGGACGCGTGGGATGTCGCTCATTCAAACCTCCGGGGTAGATGCGTTAAAGCGGAAATCAATGCTTGACCAGACTGCAGGTCGAGGCCGACAGGGGCTGGAAGGCGTCCTGGGCCGGAATCGTGGCCACCAGTTTGGACAGATCCCACTCGCCCTTGGACTCGGCGGGCGTCTTGACTTCGTACAGGTACATGTCGTGGATCACCCGGCCGTCGGGGCGGATGGATGCATTGTGCATGATCGGATCCTGGATCGGAATCTCGCGCATCTTCGCCGCCACGACATCGCCCTGCGTGGAACCCGTGGCCGCCACGGCCTTCAGGTAATGCAGCACGCTGGAATACACGCCGGCCTGCGTCATGGTCGGCTTCTTGCCCTGGAAGGCCTGGGCGAAGCGGTCGGACCAGGCGCGCGAAGCGTCGTCGAAATCCCAGTAAAAGCCGTCCACGTAGCTCAGGCCCTGGGCGGTCTCCAGGCCCAGCGCGCGCAGGTCGGACAGGAACACCAGCAGGGACGCCAGGCGCTGGCCGCCCTTGACGATGCCGAATTCACGCGCCTGCTTGATCACGTTGACGGTATCCTGGCCGCCGTTGGCCAGGGCCACGACCTGGGCGCCGGAAGTCTGCGCCTGCAGCAGGTAGGAAGCGAAGTCGGGCGCGTTCAGCGGGTGCGGGACGGAGCCATTGACCGTGCCGCCCAGGCTCTTGACCATGTCGGATGCGCCCTTTTCCAGGGAATGGCCGAAGGCATAGTCCACCGTGATGAAGAACCAGGACTTGCCACCCTTGTCGAACATGGCCTTGACGCCGCCGATCGACTGGGAATAGACGTCGAACATCCAGTGGAAGCCCACCGGCGAGCAATTCTTGTTGGTCAGGTCCGTGGTGGCCGGCCCCGAGAACATCACGACCTTGTTCTTTTCGCGGGCAATGTTCTGCACCGCCAGGGCCACGGCGGAATTGGTCAGGTCGGCGATCGCCGTCACGCCGTCGCGGTCGAACCACTCGCGGGCGCGCGCCGCCCCCACGTCCGCCTTGTTCTGGTTGTCGGCCGAGACCAGGTCGATCGACATGCCCTTGCATTCGGCCTTCAGGCAATCGTCGATGGCCAGCTGCGCCGCCGCCACCGAGCCCATGCCACCCATGGATGCATACGTGCCCGACATGTCGGTCAGCACGCCGATCTTGACCGGCGGAGTCGCCGCCTGCGAAACGGACATCGACATCGCGGCGGCGCATAACACGGCCGCCAGGGTGGGCGTGAATTTCTGCATGGTCTTGTCTCCGTTGTCGTTGAGATTCCCTGGGCCGCTCTTTGTGCGGCGGGATCGGGAGTCGTCGCTCCCCGGCCCAGTTTAGTTGTGTAAAAAACTTATTACCATCAAAATATTTGCACATTCATTGACGATATTTGCACAAGGAAAACCCATGCCCGATTGGGATGCGATCCGCTATTTCCTGGAAGTCGCGCGCACGCAGCGGGCCAGCGCGGCCGCACAGCGCCTGGGGGTTCGGCACAGCACCGTCACGCGGCGCATCCGGGCGCTGGAACAGGACCTGGGGGTGACGCTGTTCGAGAAATCGCGTGCCAGCGGCTACACCCCCACCGAGGAAGGCCTGCGCTTCTTCGCTCATGCCGAGCAGGTCGAGAGCACCTTGCTGGCGGCCCGCGAATCCCTGTCCGGCGCAGCCCAGATGCCTTCGGGCCACCTGCGCATCGGCTCCACCGAAGGCTTCGGCAGCACGGTCCTGACCCCCCTGATGGTGGACTTCCAGCGCCGCCACCCCGCAATGACGCTGGACATCATGCCGGTGCCGCGGTTCATCAGCCTGTCCAAGCGCGAGGCCGACATCGCCATCGCGCTCGAACGCCCGCAGCGCGGCCCCTACCTGTGCACCAAGCTGGCCGACTACAGCCTGCGGCTGTACGGCACCCGCGACTACCTGGCCAGCCATGCGCCGATCCGCCGCCAGGCCGACCTGGGCAGGCACACCTTCATCGGCTATGTGGACGAGCTGCTGTTCAGCGACCGGCTGCGCTACCTGGACGACCTGGTGCAGCCTTCCCGGGTGGTGTTCCGCAGCACCAGCGTGCTGGCCCAGTACCAGGCGGCCCTGGGAGGCCAGGCGCTGGCGATCCTGCCCTGCTTCCTGGCGGCGCAGGACGAACGCCTGGAACCCGTGCTGGCCGACTCTATCCTGGTCACGCGCAGTTTCTGGATGTACTGCCACGAAGACCTGCGCCGTACCCGCCGCGTGATGGCGCTATGGGATTACCTGAAGCAGGCGGTGGCCCTGAATCGCGACCTGCTGCATGGCCGCGCCCGGGTGCTGCGCACCCCGGCCGGCGACTGGACGCCGTCGTACGCCGCCCAGCGCCCGGGGCACGGCGACCACGGGGATCCCGCATCCGCCGCCTGAGCAGGGCCCAGGCCACGACTCAGGCCGCAGGAACCTTGCGGCGCCTGGGCCTGGGCATGCGGATCCGCCGCCACATCAGCCCCAGGCCCAGGGCCAGGAAAGCGGCATGGACCAGCCACAGGCCGACGCCGAAGGACAGCGTGCCGTTGGCGATCCAGCCGCGCGACAGATTGATCAGGTTCATGTACAGCAGCGCCAGCAGGCCGGCGATCAGCAGGTCGCCCGAACGCCCCAGGCGCGGATTGACCGCCCCCAGCGGCAACGCGATGAGCGCCAGGTTCAGCACCGCCAGCGGCAGCGACAGCCGCCACATCAGCTGGGACATGGATTCGGGATCGCCGCTGGCGATCAGCGCCAGCGTCGGCCGCGCCTTGATCTGCTGCAGGGCCTGCTGGCGCTTGGCTTCCAGCGCCCCCGGATCGGTGCGGCTTTCGATGCGCACGCCGTAACGGTCGAAATCCAGCATGCGCATTTCAGGCGAACCCGGCTTCAGGTCGTAGCGGTGCCCCGGTCCAAGCACCAGGAAGCGGTCGCCATTGGTCTCGGCCCGGATGGCGGCGCTTTCGGCCGTGATCACGCTGAGCCAGTCGGGCTCGATGATGCGCGCCACCACCCTGCCCAGTTCGTCCTCCGGCCGCGTGGGGGATTCGGCGAAGAAGACGCGGCGGCCGTCGTCGGTTTCGATGAACTGGCCGGCAGAGACCTTGGACAGGTCGGAGCGCTGCTCGAAGCGCTGGCGGTATTCGGCGATCTGGCCGTAGGCCCAGGGCGAAGCGGACAGCGTGAGCACGGCCACCACGGCCGCCACCGGCAGCGCGAAGCGCATCACCGGCCGCAGCCACTGGCCCAGCGACAGGCCGCTGGCGAACCAGACGGACATTTCCGATTCGCGATAGCTGCGCGTGATGGTGGTGAGCACCGCCACGAAGAGGGATACGGACAGGATCACCGGCAGCGCCGTGATGCTGGAAAAGGCGGCCAGGCCCAGCACCACGTTGGCCCCGATGTCGCCATTGGCGGCTTCGCCCAGCAGGCGCACGATCAGCACGCTCAGCCACACCACCAGCAGCGTGGAAAACACGATGCCCGCGTGGCTGGTGATCTCGGAGAAGACGGCGCGCTTGAACAATGACATGGGAAAATGCGGAATAATGGACCGTCTACTCTCGAATCCACCGGACCCAAGGAAAACGAATGGAATTTAGCACAACGACGTCGGCATCCCTGCACACGCTGAAGACCCAGGCCCTGGCCGTGGGCGTGTTCCAGGACGGCGTCCTGAGCCCCGCGGCCGACGCGCTGGACCAGGCATCCAAAGGCGCGATCCGGTCCATCGTCAAGGCGGAATTCGACGCCGCCCCCGGCGGCATCCTGACCCTGCACGCACCTGCCGGCATCGCCGCCGAACGGGTCATTTTACTCGGCCTGGGCGCCCAGGACCGCCTCCTGGCGGCCACCCTGGCGCGCGCCCACGAAGCCCTGGCAGCCTATTGCGTGCGCGCCGGGCTGAACCATGCGGTCTCCACCCTGTGCGCCCTGCCCTGCGCCGACGCTGACATTGCCGACTGCGCACGCACGGCGGCCCGGCTGGTCAGCGCCGCCACCTATCGCTACGACGCAACCCTCAGCAAGCCCAAGACCGCCACGAAGCTGCGCACCTTCGTCCTGCACCTGGGCCGCAGCCAGGCCGCGCGCGCGCGCACGGGCCTGGACCAGGGCGCGGCCATCGGCGCGGGCATGAACCTGGCCCGCCTGCTGGGCGACCTGCCCCCCAACGTCTGCACCCCCACCTACCTGGGCAACACCGCGCGCGGCCTGGCCAAGCAGTTCAAGACGCTGAAGGCCGAAGTCCTGGACCAGAAGAAGATCGAGGCCCTGAAGATGGGTTCCTTCCTGTCGGTGGCGCGCGGATCGGCCGAACCGCCCGCCTTCATCGTCCTGCGCCACACCCCGGCCGGGACGGCCGCCCGCAAGGCCGCCCCCATCGTGCTGGTCGGCAAGGGCATCACCTTCGACGCAGGCGGCATCTCGCTCAAGCCCGGCCCCGGCATGGACGAAATGAAATTCGACATGTGCGGCGCCGCCAGCGTGCTGGGCACCATGCGCGCCGTTGCCGAACTGAACCTGCAGCGCGAAATCATCGGCATCGTGCCCAGCTGCGAAAATCTCCCCAGCGGCACGGCCAACAAGCCCGGCGACATCGTCACCAGCATGTCGGGTCGCACCATCGAGATCCTCAACACCGACGCCGAGGGCCGCCTGATCCTGTGCGACGCCCTGACCTACGCCGAGCGCTTCAAGCCCGCCGCCGTGATCGACGTCGCCACCCTGACCGGCGCCTGCGTGATCGCCCTGGGCCATGTCAACAGCGGCCTGTTCACCCAGGATGAAACCCTGGCGGCCGACCTGCTCGCCGCCGGCCGGCAGGCGCTCGATCCTGCCTGGCGCATGCCCCTGGAAGACGCCTACCAGGACCTGCTGAAATCCAATTTTGCCGACATGGCCAACATCGGCGGCCGGCCCGCCGGCTCGGTAACCGCGGCCTGCTTCCTGTCGCGCTTCACCGGCAAGTATCCCTGGGCGCATCTGGACATCGCCGGCACGGCCTGGCTCGAAGGCAAGCAGAAAGGCGCCACCGGCCGCCCGGTGCCCCTGCTGGTGAGCTACCTGCTGGGACAATGCCAGGCATGAGCACGCAGGACCGGGTAAACAGCATGCCGGTTCGCCACAGGGACGCAGGCCGATGAGCCGGGTGGATTTCGCCTACGGCGCGGCCCACCGGCTGCGCACGGCCTGCCATGCCGCGGCGCGCCACGTCGGCGCGGGCCGCCGACTGCTGGTGTACTGCACCGACGAGCGCCGCCTGCGGCGCTTCGACGCCCTGCTCTGGGAATTCGAGCCCACCAGCTTCATCCCGCACACCCGGGCCGGCGACCCCCTGGCCGACCGGGCCGACGTGATCCTGGTGAGCGATCCTTCGGCCCTGGCCGGCATGCCTTCCCCGGGCTGGCTGCTGAACCTGGACCTGGACTGTCCGCCGCAGGCGGAACGTTTCGAGCGCATCCTGGAAATCGTGTCCGGCCACGAGGCCGACATCCAGGCCGCGCGACGGCGCTGGGCCCAATACCAGCAGGCAGGCCACGACGTCCGCGGCCACCGCCTGCCCGCAAGCCATCCCGCCGCCGGGAACCATCGCGGCGCCTGAGTGTCCAACAGCATGTGCCGCCACCCCGCCGGCCCCGGACGATGTCCGGGCTCCTTATGGACGATGCCGTTCAGCTTGTTGTAAGATTGAATCATTCCGGCCGGTGCCCGCATCGGTCTCACGCATCACAGGAAACCGCCATGTCCGACTTCCGCCACACCCTTCCCGACACCGGCGCCTACCCGGCTTCGGCCTCGGTCGCCGCCCGCAACCGCGTCCTGCGCAACACCTACTGGCTGCTCGCGCTGTCGCTGATTCCCACGGTCCTGGGGGCCGCCGTCGGCCTGGCCTTCGGCATGAACCAGGCCATGGCCTCCAGCCCGGGCATCAGCACGCTGGTGTTCCTGGTGGGCGCCATCGGCCTGATGTTCATGATCGAACGCAACAAGAATTCCTCGCTGGGCGTCGCCCTGCTGCTGGGATTCACATTCTTCATGGGCCTGATGCTGTCCCGTCTGCTGGGCCATGTCCTGGGCCTGGGCAACGGCGCCCAGCTGATCATGCTGGCCTTCGGCGGCACGGCGGCGGTCTTTGGCGTCATGGCCACCGTCGCCACGACCACCAAGCGCGATTTCACCCACCTGCAGAAATTCCTGTTCGTGGGCGTGGTGCTGCTGATCCTGGCTTCGCTGGCCAATCTGTTCTTCCAGATCCCGGCCCTGATGCTGACCTTGTCGGTGCTGGCCATCGGCATCTTCTCGGCCTTCCTGCTGGTCGACCTGCAGCGCATCGTCCAGGGCGGCGAAACCAACTACGTGACCGCCACCCTGGCCGTCTACCTGGACCTGTACAACATCTTCGCCAACCTGCTGATGCTGCTGGGCATCTTCGGCGGCGATCGCGAATAACCCCCCTATTCCAGGCGTCTGAAACACCCCGGCGGACTTCGGTCCGCCGTTTTTTTATCGTTTCTGCAGGGGCGCCACCAGGACCCACGGCAACAGGGCCTGCGTCAGCGGGCCGATGGCCAGGGAAAACAGCACGGTGCCGATCCCGAGCAGCCCCAGGCCGCCCAGGGCCAGGCCCATGAGCAAGACCGCCACCTCGAGCCCCGTGCGCACCAGCCGCAGCGACAGGCCGGTGACGCGGTGCAGCCCGGTCATCAGGCCGTCGCGGGGCCCCCGGCCCAGCTGTGCGCCGATGTACAAGGCCGAGCCCAGGCCGCACAGCAGCACGCCCCCGACGGTGAGCACCAGGCGCGCGGGCAGTCCTTCGGGCGTCTCCAGCATCCGCAGGCCCAGGTCGGCTGACAGGCCGATCACGATGGCATTGGCGATGGTGCCCAGCCCCGGAATTTCCCGCAGGGGGATCCACAGCAGCAGCACCAGGAAAGACAGGCCGATGACCACCGCGCTGAAACTCAGCGACAGGCGTTCTGTGAGACCGATGTGCAGCGTATCCCAGGGCGACAGCCCGAGATCGCCACGTATCATCATCGCCATGGATACGCCATAGAAAAACAGGCCGACCATCAGTTGCACGAGGCGCCTGGCCAGCTTTCCCGTGCGCAGTTGCGCCAGGGGGCCGAGCTGGACGAGTTCGATCGAAGT
>Ga0182743_1000234_pt1 | contig 83432 bp, 80 predicted proteins | sample eDN3rd30CKraftOP_FD_128522 | JGI IMG/M metagenome (GOLD analysis project Ga0182743, IMG submission 128522) | Enriched Organic Plus compost microbial communities from Emeryville, California, USA - eDNA 3rd pass 30_C Kraft OP (version 2) (version 2) ... | reverse complement strand
TACGAGAAGCTCGTCGAAACGCGGGCCCTGGCCCGGTTCCGGAGGATCCGCCTCGCGACGCCGTCCCGGATCCCGACGCCGAGCCGGAAGGTGAACCGGGCGCGACGGTCGCCGGACTTCGTTTCCCCGGCATGCGGCACCGCCGACCACCTCCTGTTCCACGTTCCGCCCGGGAGCTTGATCCTGATCCTGCCCGTGGCTTCCGCTCCGGAAGCATGGAGGTCGAGCTTGAGCGGGACCAGCAGCTTCCAGTGGCCGGGGTAGCCGACGAGGTGGGTACGCCCCACCTGCGGCTTGGCCTGGGACTGCGCCGCACCGAGCGCAAGGAACGCCGCGAGAGCCAGGGTGATCGTCATGAACCTGCCGAAGCGACTCCTTGCTTTCCCCCTCATGGTGCAACGTTAACCGCGCTCGGGGCAGTTCGGAGCGGGTGCTCTCTACACTTCACCCCGTGGGGGCGAGGATCTTCGAGAACGGCGACATCGGCATCACCTGGGTGATGGACGAACCGATGGCCCGCGCCTCGCACGCCCTGACCGACGGTGAGAAGGTCTGGCTCGTCGATCCCGTCGAGGACGACGCCGCGATCGAACGGGCGATCTCGCTGGGCAGGCCCGCCGTCGTCTTCCAGCTCCTGGACCGCCACAACCGGGACTGCGAAAAGGTCGCCGAACGCCTCGGAGTCAAGCTCGTGGTGCTGCCGCTCGAGTTGCGTGGCACCCCTTTCGAGGCGATCGAGGTGGTCGAGAACCGCTTCTGGAAGGAGCGGGCGCTCTGGTGGAAGCAGGCCAAGACGCTCGTGGTGGCCGAGGCAATCGGTGGCTCGAAGATGTTCAATCCGACCAGGTCCGGGGCCGGGGTACACATCGGACTCAAGGCCACCCCGCCCCGCCGGCAGCTCGGCACCTACAACCCCGACCACCTGCTCATGGGCCACGGCAACCCGATAAACGGGCCGCGGGCCACCACGGCCCTCCGCGAGGCGTTGGACCACTCCCGCCGGGACCTGCCCGCCTCGATGCTCAAGATCCCGTTCGCCTTCCGTTGAGCCCGGGCCCTAGCCCGATGCGAAGGCGGCGATGATCCCCACCCCCGAGGCGAGGACCGCGAACCCGAAGAGCTGGATTCGCCGCAGCCTCTCACCGAACGCGAAGTAACCGATCACGGCGGACAGGGCGGCGAACTGCGCCGCGAGGACCGCGGTCACCGCCGCCGATTCGGCCTGCGATCCAACCGTGAAGGCCGAGAGCCCGAGCACCCCGAACCCCGACGCGGCGAGCATGACGCTCTCGGACCGGAGGCCGGAGAACCGGCCGGCGGTGAGGCTCAGGCCCTGGGCACGGACGTAGAACCAGACCGCAAGCGCCGAGAACCCGTTGTAGATGATCATCGTCAGGGCGATGTTGGCCTCGAAGTGGCTGAGGATGAAGAGCCCCGTCGCCGTCATCGTGATCGTGACCAGGACGAGGAGGATGCTCCTTCCGGGCACGTCCGATGCCCGGGCGGTCACCATCAACATCCCGCCGGCGGTCGCGAGGATGAGACCGAACGCGACCGGGAGGCCGACGCTCTGCCCCGCGATGAAGCTCAGGATCGCCACCCACGCCCCCTCGAGCGATAGCAGGCCCGACAACAGTCCGACGGGCCCGATGCTGAGGGCCCGGGTGAAGAGCATCACCCCCAGGCCCTGGAGGACGCCACCGACCGCGATCCACCCGAGCGTGACGGGATCCGCCCCCGTCGAATCCCAGGTGATGATGAGGGCCGGAACGGCGAGCGGCACCTGGTAGGCGACGAACCAGAAGGACGCCACCCGGGTGTCGCCGCGGCGGGACTCGCTGGCCAGCAGGACGTTCTGCATGCCCCAGAGGAGGGCAGCCGCGAGACCGAAGACGAACGAAATCAAATGTTTCGGCCTCCGCCGGAGGCCCGGCCGGCCCCGTCGAATGACGGGGCCGGCCCGCCGGTCAAAGGCTCTTGAGGAAGCGGTCGGTGCCGGGGGTCAGCACCTCGGCGCCGTCCTCGGTGATCGCGATGCTCTCGCTGAACCCGATGCCGAACTCGCCCGGGAAGCAGCAGATGATCGGCAGGTGGAAGCACATGCCGGGCTCGAGCTCGCGCTCGGCGCCCTCGGCGATGTACACCGCCTGCTCGGTCCAGCTGGGCTGGAGCGCCATGCCGATCGCGTAGCCGTAGCCGCCGTGGAACCACACGCCCGGGGTCTTCTCCCAGTGCTTCTTCGCGATCTGGGCGACATCGTCACCGGTGCGGCCGGGCTTCGCCTCGGCGATCAGCGTCTCGAGGACCGCGATGCTGGTCTCGGCGAGCAGCTTCTGCTTGTCGGTCGGCTCGCCGACGAGCCAGGAACGCATCATCGGCGCGTTGTAGCGCCAGTAGGTGCCGGTCATCTCCAGGTAGACGATGTCGCCCCTGTTGACGGTGTGGCGGCGGTACGGGATGTGCGGGACGAGGCCCGTGTACTTGCCCGTCATCAACATCGGATCGATCGACATGAGCTCCGAGCCCGCCTCCATGCCGCCGCGGTAGGCGGCGCCGGCGATCACGTTCTCGTTCACGCCCTCGTGGGTCGCCTCGATGGCGGCCTCGATGGCTTTCCAGGTGATCTTGCCCGCCTCGCGCATGTACTCGAGCTCGGCCTCGGACTTGATCAGGCGCTCCTCGAGGACGATCCGGGTGCCGTCGACGATCTCGGCGTTCGGCAGCTTCTCCTTGAGCGTGATGTATGTAGCGGCGTCGGCGGCCCGGCCGACGGCGAAGTTCTCGTCGTTCTTGAGCTCCATCGCGATCTTCTTGTCGGCGAAGCCGAGATCGGTGAGCAGGTCGGCCAGCCAGACCGCGGTGTCGGAAGCCTTGGTCCAGTCGAAGACGCGCACGTCCTCGATCACGGCGTGGAGGTTGACGACCGGGGCCTCCAGCTCGGCGCAGGTGAAGACGGGCTTGCCCTCGGCCGGAAGCACCGTGACCTGGTAGGTCGGCGCCATGTGCGAGTCGTAGCCGGTCAGGTAACAGGAGCTGGCGATGTTGAAGCAGACGAGGACGTCGATGTCCAGTGTGGCCATCCGCTTCTGGACAGCGGCCATCCGCTCGAAGTAGACCTCGGGCGGGAAAGCGAGTTCCTTTTCGACGCCCTTTTCGTTGAGGATTTCGAAGTAGTTCTTGTCGGTCATGGGGACGTGGTGCCTTTCGTGCGTTGCGTTCGTGGGTGAAGTCGTCGGTCAGTCGGGAAGGATCGCGGCGCGCTGGAAGTCGACCTTGACCCGGACGGAGTCCCCGACCTGGACGGAGGGGTGCTCCGACAGTTCGCGGACGGCCAGGGACTCGCCCTCGATCCGCAGTTCGTACATCCAGTAGAAGCCGTGGAAGGAGCTCGCCGCGACCTCGGCAGGGGCGCCCTCGCCGTCCTGGCTCAGCGTGACGTCCTCGGGCCTGACCATGACCCGGACCCGGTCCCGCCCCGCGATGCTCTCGGGGTCGCACTGGATCTCCTGGCCGTACCACGCGATCGAGCCGCTCCCGGTGGCCTCGCAGGCGAGGATGTTCGCGTCCCCCACGAAGGAGGCGGCGAAGCTGCTCCCCGGGCTGCGGTAGAGCTGATTCGGGGTCGCGAGCTGATCTATCCGGCCCGCGTTCATCAGGGCGATGCGGGTCGACATCGACATCGCCTCCTCCTGGTCGTGGGTGACGTAGATGAACGTCGTGCCGACCTCGGTCTGGATCGCCTTGAGCTGATCCTGGAGGTCGCTGCGGACCGCACGGTCGAGCGCGGTCAGCGGCTCGTCGAGCAGCAGCACTTCCGGTCCGCGGGCCAACGCCCGGGCGAGCGCGACGCGCTGCGCCTGGCCACCACTGATCTGACTCGGGAAGCGCTTCGCAAGGTGGCTCAGTTGCACCAGGTCCAGCATCTCGGCGACCCGGGCCCTGGTCTCCTGCTTGCCGCGCTTCTCGATCCGGAGACCGAACGCGACGTTGTCCTCGACCGTCAGGTGGGGAAAGAGCGCGTAGCGCTGGAAGACCATGTTCAGCGGGCGCTTCTCAGGCGGCACGTCGGTGACGTCGACCCCGGCCACCCGGACCTCGCCCTCGTCGGCCTTCTCGAAGCCGGCGATGATCCTGAGCAGCGTGGTCTTGCCGCAGCCACTCGGTCCGAGGAAGGCGAGGAACTCACCCTTGGCGACCTGCAGGTCCACCCCGTCCACCGCGGCCACATCCCCGAAGCTGCGACGTACGTTCTTGAGTTCGACGATGGGCTCGCCCTGGTTCAACTCAGACAACCAGGCTCTCCTTTCCGGCCGGCCGGTCAACCGCCCCGTTTGAATCTGCATCGAAATCGGGTTCCTCGTCCTTGCCTCCCCGCATCACGAGCCACGCGAGGATCCCCGCCAGGATCGCGGTGAGCAGGAGCAGGGTCGCGATCGCGTTGATCGACGGATCCACCGCGCGGCGGAGACGACTGAAGATCAGCACCGGCAGCGTGTTCTCGTTGCCGATCACGAAGTTGGTCACGACGAACTCGTCGACCGAGAACGCGAAGGAGATCAGGGTCGCCCCGGCGATCGAGCGCCACGTCATCGGGAGGGTGACCCTGCTCAGCACCTTGAGGCGCCCGGCCCCGAGGTCGCGGGCCGCCTCTTCGACGGAGAAGTCGAAACCGTCGAAGCGGGCGAGCATCACGGACCAGGCCAGCGGCAGCGTGACCAGCGTGTGCGCGAGATAGACGGTGAAGAGCGACGGCGTGATGTTGAACTCGTCTATCGCGATCAGCATCGCGAAGCCGATGAAGACCGGCGGCACGATGAGCGGGAGCAGGCCGGCGCCCCGCACCACTCCCGGCATCGGGAGGTGACCCCGGGCGGTCGCGAGGGCGCCGAGGAAGGCGATCGCGGTCGCGGTGACCGATGCCGCGGCCGCCACCTTCAGGGTCGCGAAGAGCGCGTTCCGAAAGGCGTCGTCGCTCACGACCAGGTCGAACCACCGGAGCGAGGGACCCTCGAAGGGCAACCCGGTGCGGTTCGCCTCCTGGAACGAGAAGGCCACGACCACCAGCACCGGCAGGGCCAGGTAGAAGAGGACCAGGAGCAGGAGCGCCTTGCCGGATACGGAACGGACGCGAGCCATCAGCGCGCCCCCTTCGGCAACAGGCCACACACCCTCATCGCCGCCCAGATCAGGGTTCCGAAGAACACCAGCAGGAGCAGCGTCACGAAGCCGTACGCCGCCCCGAGCGGGATGTCACCGGTGGCCATGAACTGGTTGGCGATCAGCACGCCGACCATCTGCGTGTCCGGGCCACCGACCAGCGGCGGGATCACGTAGTCGGCCGCGGCGAGCAGGAAGATCAGGGTGAAGGCCAGGAGGATCGAACGACCGATGAGCGGCAGGACGACCCGCTGGTACACCCTGAACGGCGAGGCGCCGAGATCGCGAGCCGCCTCGACCTCGTCGTCGCGGACGCTCTCGAGGCCCGACATGATGATCAGGGTCGCGTACGGCGCGTAGATGCTGCCCAGCGTCAGGACCACCGCGGTCGGCGAGAAGAGAAGCCAGCTCAGAGGCTCGTCGAGCAGGCCCGACGTGGTGAGGGCCGAGTTGATCACGCCGCTCTCCCCCAGGATGGTCCGCCAGGCGTAGATCCGGACCAGGTAGCCGCCGAAGACCGCCAGCAGGACGACCGCGACGGCGACCTTGGCCAGGGTCCGCTTCTCGAAGCGGACGTACCGGGCGATGATGAACCCGACGACCAGGGAGATGGCCGCCGTCGCCAGGCCGAACAACACCGAGGTGCGGATCGCTTTCCAGAAGGTCTCGCGACCCAGCACCTCGGAGTAGTTGTCGAAGCTGAGTCCCCCGGAGATTCCGTAGAGCGAACCCTGACGGAACGAGTACCACAGCCCGATCCCCAGGGGGACGAACAGCAGTGCCAGGAGAAGCAGACCCAGCGGCGATGCGAGCCCGATCGCCGAGAGTCGGGATCGCAGTTCCGGGTTCAGGATGCCTTCACGTCCTCCCAGGCGGTGATCCACTCCTCGTGGGTAGCGATGTCACCGTCTGGCTCGATGGGGGCGTCCAACGCGAAGTTGAGCTTCGTGTTGAAGATCTCGTCGAAGTCGTTGTAGTTGAAGACTTCCTTGCCGAGACCCTTGATGTTCGGCACGACGTCGAGCCGCACCACGCCGGAGACGAGGTCGTTGCCGACGTAGGTCTGCATCTTCTTGCCGATCATCTCGTTGATGAAGGCGACGCCGGTGGCGGGGTTGTCCGACTCGGCCGGGACGCCGAAGGTGTCGACGAACCCGACGACCTTCTCCTTCGGGTAACCCGTGTGGACGACTCCGCCCTTCTCGGCGGCGAAGGCCTGGACCGCGTTCCAGCCCTGGAAGCTGCACCACACGTCACCGGCGACCAGCATGTCGGCGATGTCGCCGTACCACGCGGCCACGGTGCGGGCGTTGGCCTTGACCTTCATCAGGAATTCCTTGGTCTCGGCGAGCTCGTCCTTCGTCATCCGGCCCGGTTCCTTCACGCCGACGGCGAGGGCGCCGGTCTGGATGCTCGAGACCGGGTCGTCGACCATTGCGATCTTGCCCTTGAACTTCGGATCGAGCAAGTCCTGCCAGCTCTCGATCGGCTCGAGCTTGTCCGGCAGGTAGTTCCAGCCGAGGCTGCCCCACACGAACGGCATCGAGGTGAGCGTGCCGTCCTCGTTCTCGGTGAGCTTGGGGAAGCGGGGCTCCACCGCATCGAAGTTCGAGAACCACTCCTTCTGGAGCGGCAGGAAAAGGCCGAGGTTACGGTAGATGTCGACCTGGGCGACGCCGAGCTGCGCGGCGTCGGCCTTCTTGCCGGCGGGCGAGCGGAGCCGCGTGCTCACGTCATCCTGGCTGTTGATGAAGGTCGTCTTCGCGTCGATGCCGTTCTTCTTGAGGAACGGCTTGATCGCGTTGGCGCCTTCGTAGCCGGCGTAGGTCAGGATCTGGAGCTGGCCGCCGACCTGGCCGAGTTCCTCGAGCGAACCCGCCGAGGCGTTGCCGGACGAGGAGCTGCTGTCGCTGCCGCAGGCGGCCAGGACCGAACCGGCGGCCGTGACGGTGAACCCGAGCATCGCCGCCCTTCGCAGGAACGCTCCGCGGGTCATGGCCTGGGCTCTGCTGATGCCGGGATCGTCTACGAACGGATGGCGCTGCGGTGCCTTGCTGGGCTTCATTCGGAGCTCGCTTTCGGTGGGTTACAGGACATAAATGTCGTTTACGGTCGTGAGCTGATCAATTGACAATGCGACATACGTTGACTCGCGGCAAGCGACACCTCGTGGGCATCAGGGCCCCGAAACTTCGCTCTGAGAGCCGGTTTTTGCCTCGGCCGACAACATGTCAAGTCCGTACGTGTCCTGGGCCGCACGGGCGGTGATCTTGCCCTCCTCGAGGTCCCTGATCACGGCGCTGCGCTCGCGGCGCCGGGGATCGCCGAAGCCGCCTCCGCCGGACGTCGTGGTGATGACGCGGTCGCCGGGCGCAAGCTGAAGCCGGGCCTTGCTGATGGTCTCGACCTTGCCGTTGGCACGCTCCACCACCAGGCTCGCCGCGGTGCCGGGCTCGCCGCCCATCAACCCCGCCGGCGCGAACTGGTCGCGGGTCTGTTCGGAGTAGAAGACCCCGTCGCCGTCGTCGAGGAACTCGTACACGCGGCGCATGCCGAGTCCGCCGCGGAACTCGCCGGGGCCGCCCGAGTCGGGCACCAGTTCGGTCGCGGCGATCCGGACCGGGTACTGCAGCTCGCAGATCTCCGCGGGCAGCTGCTGGACGTTTCCGAGGTGGATGTCCACCGCGTCGAGCCCGTCGCCCGTCGAGTGGGCGCCCATGCCGCCGCCTAGGTCGTCCTGGATGATCACCTCGGTGCCGACCCGGGGGTGCCTCACGGACGCGGCCATGCTGCTGAATCCCACGAAGGATCCCGCAGTCGCGAGGTCCGGGTAGAGCTTGCCGAAGGCGTGGATCAGGGTGTCGGCCAGGCGGAGGACGCCGAGGTGCCGGAGGCTGACCGCCGCCGGGAACTCCGGGTTGGCCATGCTGCCCTTGGGCAGATGGATGTCCACCGCCCGCTTGACGCCGCCGTCGTGCGGACCGCTCGGATCGAAGACCGCCTTGACAGCAAAGATGATCGCCGCGCGGGCCGCGGTGTCGGACATGTTGAGGCCGCCGGCCATCTGGTCGTCGGTTCCGGTGAGGTCGACCTTCACGGTGTCCCCCGCGACTTCGACCGAGACCGCGATCTTGACCGGGTCCGAGCCGAGGCCGTCGTCGTCGAGCCAGCCCTCGGCCTGGGCGGTGCCGTCCTCGCGCTCCGAGATCGCGGCGCGGATGCGGGCCTCCGACTGGTCCAGCGAGGTCTTCATCGCCTCGATCGTCGTCTCGACGCCGTACCGTTCGATCAGGTCGTTGATCCGCCGCTGCCCGAGACGGGCGGCCGCGAGCTGGGCCCGGAGGTCGCCGGCGGTCGACTCGGGATCACGGATGTTGTTCTTGATCAGGTTGAGGACGTCGTCGTTCACTTCGCCGTTTCGCATCAGGCGAATCGGCGGGATGCGGAGTCCCTCTTCGAAGATCGACTCGTTGGCGAATCCCTCTGTCCCCGGGTTGGTACCGCCGACGTCGCTGTGGTGGGCGATGTTCCCGCACCACGCGATGACTTTCCCATCGTGCACCACCGGCACGTGGATCTGGATGTCGGGCGTGTGGGTGTTGCCCATGTACGGGTCGTTCGCCATGAAGGCGTCGCCCTCGCTGATGTCGCCGGGGTCGACGGAATCGATCACCCACGGAAGCGTGGACGCCATCGCGCCGAGGAAGGCCGGGATCAGGTCGTCCTGCGAGACGGTCTCACCATCGGCGGTAAACACGGCGCAGGAGTAGTCGAGCATCTCGCGGATGATCGGCGAGTGGGAACTGCGCCGGAGGGCCTCCGACATCTCGGACGAGGTCGCCTTGAGGGCACTGGAAATCACCGCGACGGTGATCGCATCGGGGCTGCTCACTTCTTCAGCCCTCCTTCCTGGGTGATGATGAGGGAACCGGTCTCGTGCACCTCGGCCTCGAAACCGGGCGGGATGACGGTGGTGGTGTCGAGTTGCTCGACGATCGCCGGACCCTCCACGACCTGCCCCGCGGCGAGCGTCGCGCGGTCGTAGATCTCGGTCTCGACCCGCCCGACCTCGGCCGAGAACATGACCTGGCGGGTGGTGACGGGCTCGCCCTTCTCCTTCGGCAGGTCGGGGGCCGGCTGCTCGAGCGAACGGGTGCCGATCGCCAACAGTCGCACCGCGACCACCTCGGTCAGGACGTCGCTCGACGCATGCCCGAAGGTCTGCTCGTGCCGCTCGTGGAACCTGGAGATCGCCGTCTCGAGGGTCTCCCCCGCCGAGATCGGGACCGCCAGCGAGTATTCCTGGCCGAAGTAGCGGATGTCCAGGCTGCGCTCGAAGACATGACGCTCCGCCGGGATGCCGTCGCCGGTAAGCGCCTCGACCGCCTGCTTCTCGAGATCCTCGAAGAGGGACTCGACGTCGGCGTCGGTGATCGAGTTCTCGTCCCGGTAGACCGGGGTGACCAGGTCGTGGCGCAGGTCGGCCCGCAGCAGGCCGGTGGCGCTGAGGAGGCCGGGCCGGGCCGGGATGACGGCGGCCGGCATGTCGAGGAGTCCGATCAGCTGGGCGGCGTGGAGCGGCCCGGCCCCGCCACCGGCGACGAAGGCGAAGTCACGCAGGTCATCGCCGTGGGCCGCGGCGGCCTGGCGGACCGCGCCGGCCATGTTCGCCTCGAGCACGTCGAGCAGGCCCAGTGCGAGCTCATCGGTCGAGCGGTCGATCCGGCTGCCGAGCTTCTCGGCGATCGCCTTCTCGGCGAGTTCCGGCTTGAGCTGGATCTCGCCGCCGGCGAGTCCTGCAGCCGAGAGGCGACCGAGGTGAAGGTGCGCGTCGGTCACGGTCGGCTCGTCGCCGGTCAGGCCGTAACAGGCGGGGCCCGGGTCGGCCCCGGCGCTCTCGGGACCGACGGTCAGCGCACCGCCGGCGTCGACGCGGGCGATGCTACCCCCGCCGGCCCCGATTGTGGCGACCTCCAGGTGCGGGAGCTTGCACGGGACGCCGTTCGGCAACTCCATCTCGAAGGCGGTGCGGGGCTCGCTCTGGACGATCACGCCGATGTCGGCGCTTGTGCCGCCGACATCGAAGGTGACGCAGCGGTCGAATCCGCAGCGGGCGGCCTCGTCGGCGCCGCCGATGACGCCGGCGGCCGGCCCCGACAGGATCAGCTGGTGGACGTTCTCGCCGACGCAGCGGTCGGCCGTGCCGATGCCGCCGTTGCTCTGCATGATGAAGAGCCGGTCGGTGGTGTCGCCCTCGTTCAGGCGCTCCTCGAGCTCGCGGACGTACGGGTCGATCTTCGGGGCGAGCCCGGCGTTGACCGCGGCCGTCGCGAAGCGCGGGTACTCGCGCGGCTCGGGGCTCGCGGTGGACGAACAACCGACGTAGATCCCGGGGCACCGTTCCTCGACGATCCGCTTGATCTCGTTCTCGTGGTCGGGGTTGACGAACGAGAAGAGGCAGGCGATCGCTATCGCCTCGACGCCCTGCTCGCGCAGCCAGTCGGCGACCTCCGCGACCTCGTCCGGATCGATGGGCTCGACGACCTCGCCGGTGGCGGCGATCCTGCCCGCGACCTCCCGCCGGAGCTGGCGGGGGATCATCGCGGGTCGGGGCTTCTGCTTCAGGTCATAGAGGAGGGGCCGCTGCTGGGTCCCGATCTCCAAGACGTCCCGGAAACCCCGGGTGGTGATCAGGCCAACCTTGGCGAAATCCCCGACGATCACCGCATTGGTGGCGATGGTCGTTCCGTGCGTGAGCGATTCGGCCCGCTCGCCGTCACCAGCTCCGAGGGCGGCGACGCCGCCCAGGATCGCCTCGTGGGGCGATGCCGGCTGGGACGGGACCTTGGCGATGGAGACCCGACCGCCATCGGTCGAGTAATCGATCATCACACAGTCGGTGAAAGTTCCTCCGGTGTCAACTCCGATCCGGCGCAAGTTCCGAAATTCCTTCCGTAGTTCAACGATGGAAGCGATTCTGAGAAGGTCCGGAAGGAACCGACAGGCCCTTTTCGTCGGAGGTTTTCCTGCGGTGCTTTACGAAGCGTCCAGACCCTCGCCCGGGTCCGGATCAGCGGAGATCCTGGTCGATGCCGGGGATCAGGCGCCGCGCCCGGAGGGCGATGTGGAGGCCCAGCCGGGTGTCCTCATCTTCAAGTGAGGAGCCGAGGATCTTTTCGATCCGGTCGAGCCGGTGATAGAGCGATTGCCGCTCCAGATGGAGCTTCCGCGCGGTCTCGGTCTTGTTGCCACCACTCTCCAGGAAGGTCTCGAGGGTGTGGGTGAGCATGGCGCTCCGGTCCTTGTCATGCTCGATCAGCGGTCCGATCCGCCGCAGGATGAACGACTGCATCTCGTTGCTGTCCCGGAGCGCCCAGAGCAGACGCTCGAGGTCCGGGTCCGTGGCGTCGTACCAGCTGCCGGCGTTGACGCGCGGTGTCCGGGCCGCTTCGGCGACCTCGCGTAGCGACCTGATCGCGCGGCTCCAGTTGCCCGATGCCTCGCCGACGAAGAGCAGGCCCGCGGTCTTCGAGCCGATCTCGCGCTCAAGGGCTGTCGCGAACAGGTCCGCCAGAAGGTCCGCCCGTTCCTCGCGCTGCTTGGGGGTGGCGAGCCCGACCACCATGCCGAGCTCGTGCGCGCTCGGCATGAGGCCGCCGAGCACGGGAATGCGGCGCCCGTCCAGTTCCTTCTTGACCTGGCGCCACACGGAACTCCAGAGCGCCGCCGCGGATGCCCGTGGGGCCCGGCCCGGCCCGGTGGCGGCCAGCACGCAGGGCAACAGGTACGGCACCCGGCGGGGGAAGCCCATCGCGTCGACCTGCCTGCTGATCTCCGACTCGGCCAGGTCGGTGTCGAGGAAGCGGGCGAGCATGTTCCCGCGCTCTCGCGCGATCAGGATCTCCTCCTGCCGGGACTGGAGGGTCACGAGCGCGAGCAGGTCGGCGGCACGCTCCATCGCCGTGCGCGTAACCGGCAGGATCGAGCCGCGCAGGGCGATCGCCACGAGCTTCGAATGCGGATCGACGCCGGCGCCGGGCACCTCGACGTGGACGGACTCGGGAGCGCCCGGAAGGTCACGGTTCACCATGTCCCAGGCCGAGAGCACCTCCGACGAATCGTGGGAGTGAGGAGCGTGGTACAGCAACTCTCCCCCCTCCCGCTCGAGGATCAGCGGATTGTCGATCGACGCGGCGAGCGCGCCGAGCACCTCGGGGATCCCGGCCCCGTCCAGCATCAGCGAGGTGAAGTGCCGCTGCAGCTCGTCCGCCAGCTTGGCGTCCTGGAGGTGACTGTCCATCAGCCGGTGGTTGATCGCCTCGGTCGCCTCGACGAACGGCACCTCGCGATGGAGGACCGCCACGGTGAGCCCGACCTCCCTGGATTGTTTGATGAGCGCCGACGGGGCCTCCGCGAAGACCTGGCCGAGCTCCAGCACCAGGATGGCGATGTCCCGGTCCTTCAATTCGTTCACGAACCGGCGTTGCGCGGCCGCGTCCTTGCCGACCCCGAGGCCCGTGGTCAGGAGGAACTCGCCCCCCTGCATCTGCTGGGCCAGGTTCGGTGCGTCACCGGCGTGGGCCCACCGGACCTCGCGGTCGAGCCCGTCCTCTCCGGAGACGACCTCCGGCGCACCGCCCTGGATCAGGGCGGTCTTGAGCGCCGAGCGCACGGACATGCCGTCGTGTTTGGGTTCTTCCAAGGGAAGCCTTTCGAGGCACGGAGGCCTTCTTCCAGGTGAGAGATCAAAGTCGTCCGTCGGGTCCTTCACAACAGACGGTCCGTCATCCATTCCCGGCAGGGGACTTGACGGTGCGAGCATTGCCCGGATCTCGCTGCCCCCTCAGGATATGGGCATGCTGCCATCCTTTGACTCCTCCCCCCAGCACGGGGTCTTCTGGCTGGAAGAGGCGCTCGCCGACGAATCCGCCCCGGCCTGCCCCCCGCTCGCGGGTTCCGCGACCTGTGACGTCTGCATCGTCGGCGGTGGTTACACCGGCCTCTGGTCGGCCATCGAGATCAAGCGGCTCAAGCCGGAAACCAGCGTGATCGTCCTCGAAGCGACCGCCTGCGGTTTCGGCGCCAGCGGCCGCAACGGCGGCTGGGCCACCAGCTGGTTCGATGAACTCGACCGGCTCACCGGCCGCTTCGGCGTGGACCAGGGAGTCGCGCTCGCGGACCGCTCCAGCGACTCGATCCGCCAGATCGGTGCGATCGCCGAGGAACACGGATTCGACTGCGACTACCGCCAGGAAGGTTCGCTCTGGGTCGCGACCAGCGAGGCACACGACCCCGCCGTGGCGGAGGTCGCGCGGACCGCGCGCGAGCACGGCCGCGGCGAGCTGGTGCGGGAGGTGAGTGCCGAGGAGGCGTACGAGATGACCGGCTCGCGGGTGGCTCGCGGTGGCCTCCTGCTCACCGACAGCGCGGCGGTCCAGCCGGCGAAGCTGGCCCGTGGCCTGCGCAAGGCGGCGCTGGATCTCGGCGTCGAGATCCACGAGGGCAGCCCCATGCTCGACTTCGAACGGACCTCACCGGTGAAGGTCAGGACCGCGTCGGGCACCGTCGAGGCCGACGAACTGATCCTTGCCAACAACGTGTGGATGGCCAGGCTGCGCGAACTGCGGCGGGCTGTCTTCATCGTCGGGACGCAGATCGTCCTCACCGAGCCGATCGGCGATCGCATCACCGAACCGTGGAAGAACGGCCTCCTCTTCGGCGATGCCCGGATGTTCGTCCACTACGCCCAGGTGACCAGGGGCGGGCGGATCGCCTTCGGCCGCGGTGGCGGCGCCATCAGCGCCGGCGGACGGGTCATCCCCAAGCACTTCGTCGACCCGGATACATCAGCGATCGTCGCCAACGGGTTCCGTTCATGGTTTCCCCAGTACCAGGACGTCAAGCTGACCCACGCCTGGGGCGGCGCCGTCGACCGTGCCCCCGGCCACCTGCCGTTCGTCGGCGACCTCGGAAAGCACCGGAACATCCACTACGGCATCGGCTACTCCGGCAACGGCGTGGCGCCGAGCAACCTGATCGGCCAGATCCTGGCCCGCCGCGCGCTCGGCGTCCGGGACGAGATCTCCGAATGCGCCCTCGTCTCCGGTCCCCCCGGGTACCTGCCGCCGGAGCCGTTCCGCTTCGCCGGCGCGGCCGTGGTCAGAAACGTCATTCAGAGGAGCGAGAACCGCGAGGAGAAAGGCCACACTCCCGGGCCCGCCGGCCGCCTGGCGCGCCGGCTCGCCAGTTTCTCGCTACCCCGCTAAAGGTCCGCAAAGGACGTAAGGAGAACCGAGTTGGAAACCAAGACGACTGACGAGAACGCCCCCGCCCGGGGGGCCGACCGGCCGATCTACCGCGACGGCGAGTGGATCGAGACCGGCGAGTGGCTCGACGTCCACTCCCCCTATGACGGCGTCCTGGTCGGGCGCGTCGCCTGGGATGAACCCGGGGCCGCGGCCGAGGCCATCGCCGCCGCCCGCCGCGCCATGGACGATCCCCTGCCCCCTCACCGGCGCTCCGAAATCCTCGCCAAGGCGGCGGAGGTGATGAGGGAGCGCTTCGATACGCTCGCCGGGACCATCTCGGCCGAGTCCGGCAAACCGATCTCGCTGGCGCGGCTCGAGACCACGCGTGCGATCACGACCATGGAGGAGTCTGCCATCGTCGCCCGCAACCTGGCCGGTGACGTCGTCCCCCTCGAAGGCATCCCCTCGGGCGAGAACCACACCGCCGTCACCATCCGCGTCCCGGTCGGGGTCGTCGGTGCGATCACGCCGTTCAACTTCCCCCTCAACCTCTGCGTCCACAAGCTCGCCCCGGCGATCGCAGCCGGCTGCGCCGTGGTCCACAAGCCGGCCGACAAGACGCCCCTCACGGCGATCGAGCTGGCGCGCGTGTTCGAGGAGGCGGGCCTGCCCGCCGGCTGGCTCAACCTCGTGCTGGCCGAGCCCGTAGAAACTTCCCGCATTCTGCTCGAGGCACCGGAGGTCGGCCTGATCACGTTCACCGGTTCCGCCGCGGTCGGGTGGAGCCTCGCCAGGGCCGCGGAGCGCACCAAAGTGTCGCTCGAACTCGGCAACTCGACCCCGGTGATCGTCACCGAGTCGGCCGATCTCGACCGCGCGGCGGAGATCACCGCGGCCAGCGCCTACGGCTTCGCGGGCCAGGCCTGCGTCTCGGCGCAGCGCGTGCTGGTCGACGAGAAGGTCAAGGACGGTTTCCTGGCGCGAATCCGCGAGATCGCCGCGGAAACGCCGGCCGGCGATCCCTCGGATCCGAAGACGGTCGTCGGGCCGGTCATCACCTCCGAAGCGAGGGACCGGATCATGGCCACGATCGAATCGACCCTCGCGGGAGGAGCGAAGCTCGAGGCGGGCGGCAAGGTCGTCGACGGAAACGTGATCGCCCCCACCCTCATCTCCGACGTACCGGCCGACGCCGAGATCTCCTGCAAGGAGATCTTCGGTCCGGTCCTGGTCGTCACGTCGACTTCTTCTTTCGACGAGGCGATCGAGATCGCGAACTCGACCGAGTACGGGCTCCAGGCCGCGGTCTTCACCGAGTCGCTCAAGGAATCGATGGAGGCCGCGCGCCGGCTCGAGTTCGGCGGCGTGATCGTGAACGACGCACCCAGCTGGCGGGCAGACCCCATGCCCTACGGGGGCATCAAGGCCTCGGGCAACACGAAGGAAGGCCCGGCCTGGGCCGCCCGGGAGATGACCGAAGAACGGGTCGTGGTAATCAGCCGCTGATCCGGCTGGCGACCGCGGATGCGAACTCGGCGGTGGTGGAGCTGCCGCCGAGGTCGGCTGTCCGTACCCTGCGTTCGCCCAGGACCGCCTCGAGCGCCGACGAAACGGCCCGGGCCGCCTCCGTCTCCCCGAGGTGGTCGAGCATCATCGAGCCGGCCCAGATCGCGGCCGTAGGGTTGGCGATGCCACGGCCCGTGATGTCGGGAGCCGAACCGTGCACCGGTTCGAACATCGCCGGAACGTCGGCGTCGGGGTTGATGTTGGCGCTTGCCGAAAAGCCCATTCCCCCCTGGATCGCCGCGCCCACGTCGGTGAGGACGTCCATGAAGAGGTTCGAGCCCACGACCACGTCGAACCGTTCGGGTCGGCTGATGAAGAAGGCCGCCGCGGCGTCGACCAGCACGTGGTCGACCTGGACGTCCGGGTAATCGCCCGCGACCTCCTTGACCACGTCGTCCCAGAAGACGAAGGCATGGCGGCCGGCGTTCGACTTGGTCACGCTGGTCAGGTGCCCCCGGCGCGAAGCGGCCTGTTCGAATGCGTAGCGGACGATCCGCTCCACTCCCTTGCGGGTGAAGACGTCGACCTGGGTCGCGACTTCGTGGTCCATGCCGTCGTGTACCCGGCCGCCGACGCCGGAGTACTCGCCCTCCGAGTTCTCCCGCACGCAGAGCATGTCGATGTCCTCGCGGGAAACGTCACGGAGCGGACTGTCGACCCCGTCCATGAGCCGGACCGGGCGCAGGTTCACGTACTGGTCGAAGCGCTGCCGGATCGGCAACAGAAGACCCCAAAGAGTCTCATGGTCCGGCACTTCGGGGGAGCCGACGGCACCGAGGTAGATCGCGTCGTAGCCGCTCAGGACCTCGAACCAGTCCGGCGGCATCATGGCACCCTCGTCCAGGAACCTTCGGCTGTTCCAGCCCAATTCGTTCGTCTCGAGGCTGAAACCGAACTGCTCACCGGCGGCCACGAGTACCTCGAGGCCGGACTCGATCACCTCGGGCCCGATGCCGTCGCCCCCGATCAGGGCGATCCGATGGGTCCGGCTCACGCTTCGGCGCCGGTCCGGGCGGGGATGTCCGTACCCTCGCGGGCGGAATCCTCGGAGGTCTTTCGGGCGTCATCCGGACCGGAGCCGCTCAGCGAGGCGCGGAACTCGGAGATCGTGCGGCCGGCCGACCTGCCCAGGTCGGGGAGCCTGCGGGGGCCGAAGGTCAGGAGGCAGATACCCAGGACGATGGCGATCTCCAGGGGTCCTATATTCGGAATCATCGGGGCCTTTCCAAGTCGTGCTGGACCTTGAGCACACGATCGTAGGCCCGCGCCGCGGGCCCGGAAACGGTCACTCCATAACCAACCGGGCGCCCCGACAAGACGATTTGTCGCCCTGGCACCCTCGTTCGGTCAGGACGCGGCGTTGGCGCCGCCCGAGAAAGCGCGCCTTGCCTCGTCCGGCCACGGCGTCGGGGTTCCCTCCCCGTCGACGAACACGGTGACGAGCTTGCCGCGGACGCAGTCCTCCCCGTCCCGGCGGATCGAGAACCCGAACGTCACCGAGGTCCGGCCGAGGTCCTCCACCACCACCTCGGCTTCCACCTCGTCCATGAAGTAGAGGGTCGCGATGTAGTCCACCTCTAGGTGGACCCTGGGCATCGAGGTGTAGATGTCGTCCAGCAGCCCCAGTTCCGAGAGCAGCTCCACCTCGGCCGCTTCGAGCAGGCGGATAACGGTGCCGTAGTAGTAGCGGCCGGAGGCGTCGACGTCGGAGAACTCGATCCGGCGTTTGACGGTGGCCGAGGGATGCGCGGTCATCTCGCCGGACTCGGTCATGCGGGCGGGATTCTAGATGGCACTCCCCCGCCGGGACCCCAAGATCGACCCGGCGGCCCATGTGGAAACCCCCCGGTCGGGGGGATGAACCCGGGTAACGGCCCTGTCCCGACGGAGTACGCTCGGGTGACGAGGCAGTGGGTACGAACGGACAGGCAGGCGAGATCGACGTCCTGGTCGGTCTCATCGCGGGGGTCGAAGACCCGGACTCGGCCGGGAAACTGACCGATCGGATCTGCGAGGCCGTCTGCCGGATGACCAGCCTGACGCGAGCCGCCATGTTCCTCCACGACCCGACCCTCGGCGTTTCGCGCCCGGTCGGTTCGCACGGGGTCGACCAGGAGTTGATCGCCTCGGTCGCCGCGACTCTCGACGAGATGCCGGTGGCCCAGCGGGTGCTGGTCGAGGACCGGGTCATCGAGGTCTCGCAGAACCTCGAGTTCGAGCTGCCCGCCCGCTACGCCGGACTGGCCGGGATCACCACGATCACCTGTGCACCGGTGGCCGCCGGCGGCAACTGGTTCGGCGTGATCGTCGCCGACCAGGGCGGCCAGGACTACTCGCTCTCCGAGGCAGACCACCAGCGGGTCCACACCCTGGGTCGCCTCGCCGCGGTGGCGGCCACGGTGGAGAAATCCACGCTGGCCCGCGAACGGGCGCAGAGCCTCGACAGCCGGATCGGGCTGGTCCGGGAGATCCACGACCAGGTCGTGCAGCGGCTTTTCGGCCTCTCGCTCGCGCTCGGTGCCGACGAACCCCTGTCGGCGAAGGAGCGGCGACGGTGCAGCGACGAGATCGCCGCGGTGCTGGAGCAGCTCCGCACGGCCCTCGGCCGGCCGATCGTCCCGAAGGAGACCCTCCAGACGCGGCCCTTCCGCGAGCTCGCGAACTGGTTCGCCCAATCGGAGACCGTCTCGCTCGACTGGCAACCCGGCCTCGAGACCCCCTCCCACCTCGACTCCCTCTCCAAATCCGCCCTGATCGAGGGGATGCGAAACGCGGAGAAGCACTCGGACGGAGGTTCCGTCTCGATCCGGGTCGTGAGCGAGTCGGAGACCTTCGTCCTGGAGGTGGTGAACGACCGGGTCGCCGCCGACCGGCGCCGGGGCGGCGGCCTCGGCCTGAGGCTCCTCACCCTCGAAGCCCTCGAGCACGACGCCCTCGTCGAGTTCGGGCCGGTCGAGGACGACCGCTGGCGCTTCCGGATGCTCGCCCCGGCGGCCGCATGAGTCCTCGCTCGCCGCTCAAGGTCCTCGTCGTCGACGACCACGACGTCGTCCATTGGGGCTTCCGGCTGCTCCTCGACCGGCAGAGCTGGGTCGAGAGCTGCGACGGTGCCGCCGGGTTGACCGAGGCGGTGGAACTCGCCGCCCGCCTGAGGCCGCACGTCGCACTCGTCGACCTGATGCTCGGCTCCGACTCGGGAGCGGAGGCCTGCGCGGAGATCCAGCGGGTCTCCCCGGCGACGAAGGTCCTGTTGATCTCGGGCGCGGGACGGATCTCCCCCTCGGTCGCGCGGGCGGCCGGTGCCTCGGGATTCATCTCGAAGGACTGGGGCGCGGCCGACGTCGTCAAGGCGGTGCGGATGGTCGCCCTCGGCTCCGAGGTCTTCGCCGATGGCGGCGCCGGCGATTCGATCGGACTCTCGGAGCGTGAGCGCGAGGTCCTGGGGCTGATCGCCACTGGCGCCACGAACCGCGAGATCGCGGGCACCCTCTATCTCTCGCCCCACACGGTCAAGGAGTACACGAGCTCGATCTACCGCAAGCTCGGGGTGAGGAACCGGGCGGAAGCGGTCCGCAGCGCCCAGGGGCTCGGCCTCATCGCCTGACCCCACCCGGGTGGGGAGCTCACCACCCGTCCGGGGGGTGTTGGCCGGAAAAGCCGTGACAAGTCGGTGTCCCCGGAGAAGTATCTGGCGCATGACCGAAACCGCCGAACCCGACCGGACCGCCCTCGTCTTTCCCGGGCAGGGAAGCCAGCGCGCCGAGATGCATGAGCTGGTCCGCGAACAATGCCCCGAGCTGATCGACCTGGCGATCGCCGAGGTCGGTTCCGACCCCTTCGAGCGCGTCGCCGAGGGCACCGCCTACCAGCAACCAGCCCTGTATGCGGCCGCGATCGCGGGCTGGAGGGACGCCGGCGAACCCGAGGCGGACTGGTTCGCGGGTCACTCACTCGGCGAGCTCGCGGCCGCCGCCGCTTCCGGCGCGATCTCGACGGAGGACGGCCTGCGGCTCGCCGTGATCCGTGGCAGGGTCATGGAGGAGGCGGCGGAGGCCGACCCCGGCGGGATGCTCGCGGTGCTCGGCGAGACGAGCGGCGTTCCCGCGCTCGCCAGCTCGCTCGGCCTGACGGTCGCCAACGACAACGCCCCGGACCAGATCGTCCTCTCCGGACCGACCGACGAGATCCGGGAGGCCCGGACCCGATTCAAGGAGCTCGGTGTGCGAACGATCCGCCTCCCCGTCGCCGGTGCCTTCCACTCCCCCGCCATGGCCTCGGCGGTGCCGGAGTTCCGCGCCGCCCTCGGCGAGGTCGAGGTATCGGAGACCCCGCGCCTCTTCTCATCGATCTCCGCGGGCCCGTTCACAGACCTGAGGGAGGGCCTCCTGTCGGCCCTCACCCGTCCCGTCCGGTGGCGCGAAACCGTCCTCCGGCTGCGGGAACTCGGGGTGTCGACCTTCCTCGAATCCGGGCCCGGCGAAGTACTGACCGGCCTCGTGCGCCGTACCGTCGAGGGGGTCGAGGCCCGCCCGCTCGGCGAGTCCACCCTGTCTCGCGGGGTGGCCGATGTTTGAGCTCGAGCTCGAGGACGCGATCACCGCGACGGCCCCCACCCTGCGGGGCGTAGCGATCGCCGGCCACGGCGTCGCCGTCCCGGACGGGGTCGTCTCGAACCGGTTCGTGGCTGACCGGCTCGGCGTCACCCCCGAGTGGATCACCGAGCGGACCGGCGTCGAGCGCCGGCACGTGGCCGCCGAGGACGTGACCCTGGCCGGGCTCGCCACGGAGGCCGGTCGCGCCGCCCTGTCCGACGCCGGCATGGGCGCCGGAGAGATCGACCTCGTGGTGGTCTGTTCCTGCACCGGCGAGATGCTCTGCCCCGCGGCCGCCCCGGTCGTAGCGGCGAAGCTCGGGACGAACCTCGCGGCGGCCTTCGACCTGAACGCAGCTTGCACCGGCTTCCTGAGCGGCCTCGCCATGGCCGCCGCCTGGATCGCCGCCGGCTCCGCCGACCACGCCCTGGTCATCGGCGCAGACCTGATGTACCGGGTGATCGACCACGACGACCGCTCCACCGCCGGGATCTTCGCCGACGGCGGCGGCGCGGTCGTGCTCGGGCCCTCGTCCGGCGGGAGCCGGATCGGACGCATCCGGCTCGGCAGCGACGGCGCCCGCGGGGGGTTGGTCGAGGCGACCCGGGAGGAGGCGATCGTCCGCATGAACGGGCACGACACCTTCCGGCAGGCCGTCAAGCGACTCTGCGATTCGACCACAGAGACGCTCGACGAGGCCGGGCTAGACCTCGCGGATGTCGACCTCTTCGTCTACCACCAGGCGAACAGCCGGATCATCGCCGCGGTCGGAGAGAAGCTCGGGCTGGACCCGGACCGGGTCGTCGACTGCATCGGCGAGTACGGGAACACCTCCGCCGGCTCGATCCCGATCGCGCTCGGGGTCGCCCGCGAGGACGGTCGCCTCGCCGACGGGAGCCGGGTGCTGCTCGGCGCGTTCGGCGGCGGCCTCACCTGGGGAGCCGGGCTGGTCCAGTGGGGGAACCCTTGAGCCGGGCGGAAGGAGCGGCGCTGGTCACGGGCGCGTCCGGGGGGATCGGGGCCGCGACCGCCCGCGCCCTCGCCGCCGACGGCTGGCCCGTGGCGGTCCACTTCCGCTCCGACCCGGACGGCGCCGACGAGGTGGTCGGATCGATCACGGAGACGGGCGGCAAGGCGATCGCCGTCCGGGCCGACCTCGACTCCCCCGAGGCGGCCGACGAGCTGATCGGCCGCGTCGAAGGGAACCTCGGACCCGCCCTCGTGCTGGTCAACAACGCCGGCCGGCGTGCCGACGGGCTCTCGCCCCAGATCGATGACGGCGACTGGTGCGACGTGATCGAGACCAACCTCAACGCCGCCTTCCGGCTCATTCGGCGCTCCCTCGGTCCGATGATCAGGGCCCGCTTCGGGCGCGTCGTGAACGTCGCCTCCGTGGTCGGTCCGCGCGCCAATCCGGGGCAGGCCAACTACGCGGCCTCCAAGGCGGGACTGATCGGCATGACGAAGACCATCGCGGTCGAGGTGGCGCGCCGGGGCGTGACCGTGAACGCCGTCGCGCCCGGCCTGGTCGAGACCGGGCTCACCGCCGACCTGCCCGCGGGCGCCTTCGACGGCGCGATCCCGGCCCGTCGCCCGGGCACCCCCACCGAGATCGCCGCCTGCATCGCCTTCCTCGCCTCGGACGAGGCCTCGTACGTCACCGGGACCGTGCTCACCGTCGACGGCGGCATGAGCGCATGAACACGCAGCACAACCACAACGAAAGAAGGGACCAATGACCACCAAGGCAGATCCGCAGTCGGCGGAGGAAGTGATCCGGAAGGGGCTCGAGGAGGTCGGTGCCGATCCGGGCCGGGTCACCCGCGACGCGACGTTCGAATCGCTCGACGTCGACTCGCTCGACCTCGTCGAGATCGCGCAGATCGTGGAAGACGAGTTCGGGGTCGAACTCGGCGGCGACGACGTGAAGGACCTGAAGACCGTCGGCGACGCGATCGACCTGGTGGTGGCGAAGTCCGCATGAACGGGCGCGCCGTCATCACCGGTCTCGGTGCCGTCTCCCCCCTCGGAGTCGGTGCCGACGCCCTGATCGACCGCTGGTCCCGGGGCGAGACCGGGATCATCGACGGCGACGCGAGCTGTCGCGATTTCGATCCCCTCGAGTTCCTCAGCCGCAAGGAGGCCCGCCGCGCCGATCGCTTCACCCAGCTCGCCCTGGCGGCGGCGGACGAGGCGCTGGCCGAGGCCGGGTGGGACGAGCTGCCGTACGACCCCCGCCGGATCGGGTGCGTGATCGGGACGGGGATTGGCGGCATCGGATCCCTGATGGCCCAGTCGGAGGTGCTCCGCGAGAAGGGTGCCAGGGCCGTCTCGCCCCTCGCGGTTCCCTTGATGATGGCCAACGCCGGTTCGGCGGCCGTCGCGATGCGTCACGGCCTGAACGGCGAGAGCTTCGGGGTGGTTTCCGCCTGCGCGGCCGGGGCGCACGCGATCGGCACCGCGGTCCGGATGATCCGGGCCGGGGCCGCCGACGCCGTCGTCACCGGCGGGTCCGAGTCGGCGATGACGGAAGTGGCGATCGCCGCCTTCGGCTCGATGGGCGCCACCTCCCCCACCGGCATCTCCCGGCCATTCGACGCCCGCCGCGACGGATTCGTGATGGGCGAGGGAGCGGGCGTGCTCGTGCTCGAGGAAGCCGAAGCAGCGGAACGGCGGGGCGCGAGGATCCTGGGCGAGATCGTCGGTTACGGGGCGAGCTCGGACGCCCATCACCTGACGGCACCCGACCCGGCCGGCACCGAGTCGGCCCGGGCGATCCGCACGGCCCTCGACGACGCCGGCATATCCCCCGGAGACCTCGCCTACGTCAACGCGCACGGCACCTCCACCCCGCTCAACGACCGCTCCGAGACCGACGCCCTGAAGATGGCGCTCGGCGACGCCGCCCGCTCGGTGCCGGTCAGCTCCACCAAGTCGGTGATCGGTCATCTCATGGGTGCCGCCGGCGCCGTCGAAGCGGTCGCCACGACGTGCGCCCTGAAACGCCGCGTCGCGCCGCCGACCGTCGGCCTAGAACAGTTCGAGGAGGGTCTCGACCTGGACTACGTGCCCGGTGAGTCCCGCGAGCTCGACGCCGACGGGCGCCTCTTCGCAATCTCCAACTCCTTCGGGTTCGGCGGACACAACGCCGTTCTCTGCCTTGCCACGGCATGACAGACACGGCCGTGGCAACCGCGAGCATCGAGTCGCAGCTTTCTCCCAGGCAGCGGCTCGAGACGCTCTGCGATCCGGGCAGCTTCCGACCGCTGCGCTCGGCCACTCTCTCCCAGGGGCTGGGCGGCCGCGCCGCTCCGGGCGACGGAGTCGTCGCCGGGGCCGGGCTGGTCGGAGGCTGCCCGGTTTTCTGTTACTCCCAGGACCCGACGTTCCTGGGTGGTTCGCTCGGCGAGATCCACGCCGAGACGATCGTCCGGACGCTCCGGCTGGCGGGTGAGGCGGGCGCGCCGGTGGTCGGGTTCGTCGAGTCCGGCGGCGCGAGGCTCCAGGAAGGTCACGCCGCACTCGCCGGCTACGGCCGGATCTTCCGCGAGAGCGTCCGGCTTTCGCGGCGGGTGCCGCAGATCAGCATCGTCGCGGGCATCTCGGCCGGGGGCGGCGCCTACTCCCCGGCCCTCACCGATTTCGTCCTGATGAGCCGGGACGCCCGCCTGTTCCTCACCGGGCCCAAGGTCGTCGCCGAGGCGGTAGGCGAGGAGGTCACGATGGAGGACCTCGGCGGGCCGGGCATCCACGAGCGAAACGGCGTCTGCCAGATCGTGAGCGAGACCGAGGCCGACGCGATCGCCGACACGCGTCGCCTGCTCGGCCTTCTGCCCGGCCGGATCGGCTGCCCGCCCGAAGCCGTCTCACCCCGCGCACCCGAGGGCCCGGACCCCGGCTCCACCGTGCCCCGGAACGGTCGCAAGACCTACGACGTGCGAGAGACCGTCCGGGCGCTGGCGGACAGCGGCAGCATGCTCGAGATCCACCCCCGCTGGGGCGAGGGCATATTCACCGGGTACGCACGCCTCCAGGGCCGGACGGTCGCGATCGTCGCCAACCAGCCGCGCCGCTTCGGCGGCGTGATCGACGCCGAAGCGGCCGAGAAGGCCGCGGCCTTCATCCGGACCGCCGACCGGTTCCGACTGCCGCTGGTCGCCCTCGTCGACACGCCGGGCTTCATGCCCGGCGTGCGCCAGGAGAGGGCCGGCGTGATCCGTCACGGCGCCTCCCTGCTGCGGGCCTTCGCCGGCGCGACGGTGCCGAAGCTGACCGTGGTGCTGAGGAAGGCCTACGGCGGCGCCGCGATCACCATGAACTCCCGAGACCTCGGCGCCGACGTGGTCTTCGCCTGGCCCGACGCGGAGATCGGGATCATGTCGGCCGGGCAGGCCGTCAACTTCGTGCACCGCCGTGAGCTGGCCGACAGCCCGGACGACCGGGACCTCCTCGCCCAACGGTATGCGGCCGAGCACCTCACGGCTGCGGCCGCCGCCGCAAGCGGATTCGTCGACGAGGTGATCGAGCCCGCCGACACGCGCGCCTGCCTGTCGTGGGCCCTCGACACGGTCGCCACGGAGGGTCGGGAATGGTGAGGTCGTACGTCGCCCTCGGCGACAGCTTCACGGCCGGGAACGGGATCCGCACCGGGCACCGGTGGGCCGACCTGCTGGCCGTCGGGCTCGCCGCGGGACGCGACGACTTCGAGTACGTGAACCTCGCGCGGGACGGGGCCGACAGCGGGGCGGTGATGGAGACGATCGAGCCGACGGTCGACCTGCAACCCGACCTGGTCACATTGATCTGCGGCGCGAACGACGTGCTGCTCAACACCCGTCCCGACATCGGGGGGTTCGGAGAGCGGTTCGACCTGATGCTGGGCCGGCTGCGGCGCGGGATCCCGGGCGTCCGGCTCATGGTTTCCACCTATCCCGACGACTGGCGCCTGCCGGGCCTGGGTGCCCGGACCAGGCGCCGGATCGACGAGGGTATCCGTTCGGTAAACCGCATCATCATCGAGACCGCCGCGGATCACTCGGTCCTCTGCCTCGACGTGACCCGCCACCCAGGCATCCGCGAGCCGGGAAACCTCGACGAGGACGGCCTGCACCCCTCCGCGCTCGGCCACCGGCGGGCGGCCCGGGAGTACGCGCGTGCCCTCGAGGACCACTTCGGACTCACCCAGGACAGGAGGAGCATCACCACATGAACACCGACGGCGTCTTCGGATCCGGCTTCGACCAGCTCGATGTCGGCGACGAGTTCGAAACCCGGTTCAGGACCATCCGCGAAGAGGACCTTTCCTCCTTCTCCGACCTGACGGGCGACCACCATCCGCTCCATACCGATCCGGAGTGGGCGGCGAGCTCGCCCTTCGGGGAAAGGATCGCGCACGGGATGCTGCTGCTCTCCTGCTCGGTCGGGCTCGCGCCGATCGACCCGGACAGGGTGGTCGCCCTGCGCGGTTTCGACCGGGTCGTGTTCAAACGGCCGGTCCGCATCGGCGACTCGATCGCACTCAGGGGGAGGGTCGAAGCGCTCAAGGAGATCGACGACGAGAACGGGCTCGCCCGGTTCCTCTGGAAGGTCGTGAACGATGACGAGCGCACGGTGCTCCGCGCCAATGCGGACATCGTCTGGCGCCGCGTCGCCCCCGCCCCGGAGCCCGTCTACCTCTGATGCTCGAGGGGAGGAAGATCCTGGTCACGGGCGTGGTCAATCGGCACAGCATCGCCTTCGCGACCGCCGCCCGCGCCCAGGAGCTCGGGGCCGACGTGCTCCTGACCAGCTTCGGGCGGATCCGGCGCCTCACAGAACGGGCCGCGACCCGGCTCCCAAGGCCCGCGGACGTGCTCGAACTGGACGTGAACTCGGACGAGGACCTCGCGGCGCTGCCGGGACGGATCGGCGAGCGCTGGGACCACGTCGACGGCGTGCTCCACGCGATCGCGCACGCGCCGGGCGACGCGCTTGGCGGTCAATTCCTCGCCACCCCGCGCGCCAGCGCGGCCGAGGCGTTCGAGACCAGCGCCTTCTCGCTCAAGGCGCTCGCGGAGTTGGTCCGCCCCCTCATGGGCGAAGGGGGCAGCGTCGTCGGCCTCGACTTCGACGCCACGGTCGCCTGGCCCTCCTACGACTGGATGGGGGTGGCAAAGGCCGCGCTCGAATCCGTGTCCCGTTACCTGGCCCGCGACCTCGGCCCCGCGGGGATCCGGGTGAACCTCGTCTCCGCAGGCCCGATCAGCACCGCCGCCGCGAGCGGCGTCCCCGGCTTTTCCGACCTGGCCGGCCTGTGGGACGAGGGAGCACCACTCGGCTGGGACCAGAAGGACCCCACCCCGATAGCCGACACCACCTGCTTCCTCTTCTCCCCCCTGTCGAGGGCGATCTCGGGAGAGATCATCCACGTCGACGGCGGCTTCCACGCCCTGGGGGCCGTGGTCCCGGTAACCAGCAAGGGATAGTCTCGAAATGGAGTCGGGGTGACCGGATTTGAACCGATGATCTCGGCCACCCAAAGGCCGCGCGATACCAGGCTTCGCTACACCCCGAAGCTCCGTGATTCTACTTCGACTCCTACCGGACGAGATCCATCGCTTGCCGGGCTAGAGCCCCTGGGAGAGGCGCCAGGCGTGGAAGGCCTCGCGTGTCGTGTACCTGGGGGTGTAGCCGAACTCCGTCTTGAGGCGCCGGTTGTCCAGGACCGGCCGGTAGGCGAGGAAGTCCGTCTGGGCCGGGCCATGGGGCGTGAGGTTGAGGAAGTGCCCGACGGCGAGGCCCGCCTTGAGCAGACTGACCGGCACCGGGAGGGTCTTCTTGCCCAGCTCGCCAGCGATCTCGTCCACCGTCATCGCACCGTCGCCCGCGACGTTGAAGATGCCGGTCCTGTCCCCGAGGACGGCCTGAAGCATCACGGCGACCACGTCCTGGTCCCAGATGAATACGAACGGCGACTCGGAGCCGCGGATCTTGAGTATGCGCTTCGCCTTGAACAGGTCGGTGATCTGGTTGTCGACCGTCTCCCCCAGGATCGTGCCGATCCGCAGGACCACCTGCTCCAGCTCGGGGTTCGATTTCCTCAGGTCGGCTAGCTGGCCCTCTATGAGCCGCTTGTGGAAGCTGTACGGGAAGGACTCGTTGCCGCGAGGCGGATCGTCCTCGGTCAGCCAGGTCGGGTTGTCCGCGTGGTAGCCGTATGCGGCGCCGCTCGAGGACACGACCACCCTCTTGACCCCGTGGGTGAGACAGGCGTCGAAGACGTTCTTCGAGCCGATCACGTCGACCTCGTACTCCTGCTCCCGCGTCGTGTTCTCGCCGGGGTTCACGATCGAAGCGAGATGGATCACGGTGTCGATCCCGTGCTCCCCGATCGGACCCGAGACCGAGGAGGGATCGGTCACGTCCGCGATGACGTAGTCCACCCCGTCCACCCGCCGGTCGTCGGTCGGGTGTCGCAGGTCACCAGAGACGACCAGCTCGACGTCATCCCTGGCCTCGGCCAGGCCCCGGACCACGGAGTGTCCGAGGAAGCCGTTGCCGCCGGTCACGAATACGCGTTTCATGTCGGTTCCACCACCTCGTCAGGGCCGCCCGGGTCACCCGGTTCACCCGTCGGCCTTCTTGCCCACCAGCTGGCCAGGACAAGGCCCGCAATCAGGTCCCAGACGCCCCACCAGCCGGCGACTATCGCCATTCCACCCAACCCGTCGAAGACGCTCATCACGATGCCCAGCCCGAGGGCGGCGTTGCGCACGCCGACCTCGAACGTGACGGCCCGGCGGTTCCTTTCGGACAGCCGGAAACCGGAGGCGATCCCGTACCCGAGCATCAGCGCGAGGGTGTCGTGGATCAGCACCGCCAGCGCGACGATCGCTATGTGGTCCAGGAACACCTGAAGGTTCGAGGCGAGCGCGCCGATGATGAAGAGGACCAGGAAGATCATGCTGAACTTCTTGACCAGCGGCTGGACCCTGGCCGCGATGCCGGGCCTGCGGCTCGAGATGGTCAGGCCCAGGGTGAGCGGCACGCCGATCAGGAGCACGATGTCGAGGAGCAGCTCGACGGCGCTCACGTCGATCTCGCGAAGGATCTCCGACGCCTCGGGATGAAGCCCGCCCCAGAAGGCGATGTTGATCGGCATGAGGAAGATCGCGAGCAGGTTCGAGAGCGCCGTCATCGAGATCGACAACGCGACGTTGCCCCTGGCCCGGTAGACCAGGATGTTGGAGATGTTGCCCGGCGGGCAGCAGGCGACGAGGATCATCCCGAGGGCGATCGACGCCCGGAAGTCGAGCAGGATCGTGAGCGCGAACGTGATCGCCGGCAGGCAGATGAACTGGGCCGCGACCCCGACCGCCATCGCCTTCGGCATCCTGGCGACGCCCTTGAAGTCGTCGACCTTCATCTCCAGGGCGATGCCGAACATGATCACGGCGATCACCCCGCTCAGCAGGAGGAGCATCCCGTCGCTCGAGTTCAGGGTGACGCTGTCTATGTCCTCCGCACCGAAGGGAAGGTACGGGAGGCTCATCCGAAGATCTTCAGGTGCTCGTGGATCTGCGCCCGGTACGCGTCCTTGTTCACGTAGAAGGGGAGGCGGTCGAGCTGGCGGTAGTTGTAGCCCGCGAAAAGGTCGGGCTTCGGACCCTGGACGCGACGCCACATCTCGTCGGCACGGGCGGGATCGCGATCCCCGGCCTCGATGAACTCGGAGACCAGGTGGGCCTGGTTGTAGCGCCCCTGCCACCCGAGGCCGGTCGCCTCGACCATGCCGAGCACGAACACGTTGCGATGCCTCGGCGTGAAGATGTTGAGGTAGAGGTCGGGACTGTTGCCCCGCCAGTTGAGGTGCTCCGGATCGATGAACGGGTAGTGGAGCTTGTAGCCGGTGGCGAGCATCACCAGGTCGTACGTCCCGGTGCTGCCGTCGGTGAACTCGACCCCGTCCGGGGTGAACCGGGCGATGTTCTTGCGGACCTTGATGTCGCCGTGACCGGCGTGGTAGAGCACCTGTGTGTTCATCACCGGATGGGTCTCGTAGATCCGGCCCTCCGGTTCCGGGAACCCGAGCCGGGCCGGGTCACCGGTCAGGAAGCGGATGAACTTGCCGTCGATCCGGGTCTTGAGGAAGGCCGGCAACGCTTTGCCCTCGTTGAGGGTGTCGGAGGGACGGCCGAAGATGTACTTCGGGAAGAACCAGTACCCGGAGCGCAGGCTCATCTCGATCGACGATGCGTAGTGGACCGCATCCACCGCGATGTCGCAGCCCGAGTTGCCGCAACCGACGATCAGCACCTTCTTGTCGCGGAAGATGTCGGGCCGCTTGTAGGAGGCGGTGTGCATCACCTCGCCCCGGAACTCGTCCTGTCCCTCGAACGCGGGGATGCTCGGCTCCGAGAGGATCCCGTTGGCGATCAGGACGCCGGCGTAGCGGCCAGTCTCCTCCTTCCCGTCGACCCCGCGGACCGTGACCCTCCAGACCGACTGGTTCGAGGCCGGATCCTCGGGTTCGACCCGGACCACCTCGGTCCCGAAGCGGAAGTTGCGGCGGAGGTCGAAGGTGTCCGCGTAGTCCTTGAAGTAGGTGTTCATCTCCCAGTGGCTGGGATAGTCGGCGACCTCGTCCCGCATCGGGAACTCGTCGAACGCGGTCGTCGTCTTGGACGAGATCAGGTGGGCCGACTCGTACATCGTCGATTTCCTGCTCGTTATGTCCCAGAGTCCGCCGACGTCCGAGTGGATCTCGAACCCCACGAAGGGGATCCCGCGGCGAGAAAGGTTGCGCGCGGCGGAGAGCCCGGTCGGCCCCGCGCCGATCAGTGCCCACGGCAGTTCGTTGGTGTCTCCCTCGGCCGCCACGGGGCGGAATCCTACCGGTGTTGACGGAGCGTCAACGGACGCGGACGCTACGGTTGGGCCATGGCTGACGTGCGGGCATTCCCCGCCCTCCACTACGACCTGGGCGCGATCGCCGACCTGGGAGACGTGCTGGCCCCTCCCTACGACGTGATCGACCCGGAAGCCCGCGCGGCGATGCTCGCCCGCTCGCCCTTCAACGTCGTCGAGATCGACCTCCCCGAGTCGTCGGACGGTGACCCGTACGAGCATGCGGCCGGAACGCTCGAGGAATGGATCCTGAGCGGCATCCTCAAGCAGGACCGCGAGCCCTCCCTCTGGGCCCTCACCCAGGAGTACGACGTCCCGGAGGGCGGCCGGTCGCGACGGCACGCGATCCTGGCCCGGGTCCGGGTCGAGGACTACGGACCCGGAAAGATCCGCCCGCACGAACGGACGCAGCCCGGGCCGAAGCAGGACCGGCTCGACCTGACCCGCGCGACCCGCACCAACCTCTCCCCGATCTTCGCGCTGACCACCAGGGACGCCTGGCCCCACGTGGCAGAAGCAACCGAACGGGAGCCCTGGGCGGAGGTCCTGACCACCGACGGCACACTGAACCGGATCTGGCGGGTCACCGATCCCGAGGTGCACCGGCAGGTGGCCTGGCAACTGAACGATGCCGAGCTCCTGATCGCCGACGGCCACCACCGCTACGAGACCGCCCGCGCCTACCGGGACGAGGTCGGCGGCGAGGGCGCGCACTGCTACACGCTGATGGCCCTGACCGGGCTGGGTGACCCGGGACTCGCCGTCTTTCCCACCCACCGCCTCCTCTCGGGGCTCTACGACCCGGACCTGGCCGACCGGCTGAACCGCGGCCTCGACGAGGCGTTCGAGACCGTCGGGGAGGGGATCGACCCGAATGGCCTCCAAGGAACCGGCTGCTTCGGCCTGGTCCAGCCCGGTGGCGTCCGCCGGCTCATCCGCCTGCGCGACCCCTCCCGGCTGGACGCCCTGATGGAGGGAAGGTCGGACGCCTACCGGGGTCTCGACGCGGCGATCCTGGAAAAGACGGTCCTCGCCGGGATCCTCGGCATGAGCGAGGCCGACGTCGAGGCGAAGAAGGGGCTGGCGTACGCAAGGACCACGGAGATCGCGCTGGAGGCGGTCGATTCCGGGGAGGCGCAGGCCGCCTTCATCCTCCGCCCCACCCCGATCGAACGGGTCCGCGCGGTGGCCGGTGCGGGCGAGACGATGCCACCCAAGTCGACCTACTTCTTCCCGAAGATCCCGACCGGGATCGTCTTCAATCCCCTGAGCTGACCCGAACGACAGCCGGCCGCCGTCTAGGATCAGTGCGTGGTCAAGATCTATACGAAGAAGGGTGACGACGGGACGACCGGCCTCTGGTACGGGGGACGGGTCGAGAAGTCCGGACTCAGGACCGACGCGTACGGCACCCTGGACGAGGCCTGCTCGGCGCTGGGCGTCGCACGGGCGCTGTGCGGCGAGGGCCAGGAAGAGCTGGCCGCCGACATCCTCGCGCTCCAGAACGAGCTCTTCGTGGCCGGGGCCGAGCTGGCCACCGCGCCCGAGGCGGCCGACCGTCTCGAGGACGGCATCAGCCGGATCACTGCCGAGATGGTCGACGCCCTCGACCCCGAGATCGACAAGTACATGGACCGGGTGGACCTGCCGCCGAAGTTCGTGATCCCCGGTGGCAACCGGCTCTCGGCCCAGCTGGACGTGGCACGCACGATCGTGCGCCGGGCGGAGAGGGCGACGGTCCGTATCCGCCTCGCCGACGAGCTCGCCTCGACGGAGATCCTCCGCTTCCTCAACCGGGCCTCCGACCTCGTGTTCGCCATGGCCCGTTACGCGGACGTGGACGACCCGGCCCTGTTCGAGGGTCGCCGCAAGTCCGGGGAGTAGACGTGGATCTCGGGCTCAGGGGCCGGGTCTGCGTGGTGACCGGCGCGAGCGGGGGCATCGGGCTCGAGGTGACACGCCAGCTGTGCGACGAGGGCGCGAAGGTCCTGATGGTTTCCCGCGACCCGGAACAGCTGGGAGCGATGCGCGAGGTCGTCCGGGCCGAGGGCGGCGAGGTCGAGGTGGTCGTCAAGGACGTGACCTCCCACTGCGCCGCACAGCACATCGTGGCGGCGGCGAAACAGGCCTTCGGCAAGGTCGACGTGCTCGTGAACAACGCCGGGACCGCCGAGTGGCGGACCCTCGAGGAGGCGACCGAGGACGATTTCCGCTTCCAGTTCGAGCTGAGCGTGATCGCCCCGCTCAACCTGATGCGCGCCGCGATCCCGGACATGGCGAAGCGCGGCTGGGGACGGGTCGTCAACGTCTCCTCGACCGCGGGCAAGCGACCCTCCGCGATGATGCCCGACTACTCCGTCGGCAAGGCGGCGATGCTCTCGCTGTCCCGCCAGTTCGCCGAGCGGCACGCCGCCGACGGGGTGATGGTGAACGCCGTCTGCCCGGGCCCGACGGCCTCCGACCTGTGGATGGCGGAGGGCGGCCTCCTGGACCAGTCCAGGGAGGCGGGCGGACACGCCAGTCGCGAGGAGGCGCTCGAGGCGGCCGGCAGGAAGCGGCCGATCGGCAGGCTCGCGTCACCAGAGGAGATCGCCTCGGCGATCGTGTTCCTCTGCTCCGAGCGGGCCTCCTACGTCTCCGGGGCCGCGTGGGGCATCGACGGGGGCACCGTCCCCGTCATCATCTGATCCGCCGCGTCCGCTAGCCCTGAGCGGGCAGGTTCATCAGCGCGCACATCTCGTGCGGGGCGATGTGGTTCCGGCCTCCCAGGCCGTCGAGCTCGATCAGGAAGGCGCAACCGACCACTTCGCCACCGAGCCGTTCGACCGCATCGATCTTGGCCCGGGCCGTGCCGCCGGTCGCGATCAGGTCGTCGTGGACCAGGACCCGGGCCCCGTCGAAGATCGAGTCCCGGTGGACCTCCAGGGCGTCCGTCCCGTACTCGAGCTCGTACTCGATCGCGAGCGTCTCGTGCGGCAGTCGCCCGGGCTTCCGGGCCGGTACGAACCCGATGTCCAGGGCCTGCGCCAGCGCCCCGCCGAGGATGAATCCGCGCGACTCCGCGGCCAGCAGGAGGTCTGGCCGGAGCGGCGCGGCCCAGGCGGCCAGGTCGCTGACCGCCGACCGGCACGCCTCGGGGTTCAGCAACAGGGGCGTGATGTCACGGAAGAGGATCCCCGGTTCGGGAAAATCGGGGACGGATCGGATCAATGACGGGTAGTCGACCGGGGAGCTCACGTCAACCTCGCGGTGAACAAGGCCGGGTTGCCCTTGAAGTACGAGACATTGCGCGGCAGCTTACTCCCGGAAAAGGACCGCGTCAGGCATGATCCGGTGATGGACTACGAGGCCGTCGATCTCCCCGGGCTGCTGCTCGAGACCGATGCCGCCGTGGAGATGAAGGCCCACGGGAGCCGGGAGGCCGCAGTCCTGGTTCCGATCCGCAACTGGCCGGCCGATCCGCACCTGGTGTTCACCGAACGCCGCGCCGACCTGCGCAAGCACGCCGGCGAGATCTCGTTCCCGGGCGGAACCTCGGAGGACCAGGACCGCGACCTCGAGGACACGGCACTCCGCGAGTCCCACGAGGAGATCGCGCTCCACCCCGAGCACGTCGAGGTACTCGGGGCGCTGCCGCCGATCGGGACCTTCGCCACCTCGTTCCGGATCCAGCCGATCGTGGGCCTCGTGTCGGAGGAGGCCGACCTGATCGCCAACCCGGACGAGGTCGCGGCCATCCTCACCTTCGGGATCGACGAGCTGGTCGATGCCTACGCGATGCGTCGGCTCGTCCGCCGCGGAGTACCGATCAGGACCCCCACCTTCGAGCTGGGACGCCACCTGATCTGGGGCGCCACCGCGCGTATCCTGACTGACTTCTTCCACCGAATCGGAGCGATGCGATGAGCGAACCGGTCAAGTTCAGCCTCGACGGCGAGATTCTGGAACCCGGCGAAGCCTTCCTCCCCCTGCCCGATGACGGCCTGCTCCGCGGCGACGGCGTCTTCGAGGTGATCCGCCTGTACGACGGGAAACCGTTCGCCTTCGACCTCCATCTCGATCGGATGGGACGCTCGGCCGAGGCGATCCATCTGCCCCTGGCCCGAGAGGAACTGGCCGCCGACGTCGATCGCCTCCTCGCGGCGGTGCCCGCCGGCAACCGCCTGCTCCGCATCGTCCAGACCCGTTCCGGGCGCCGGATCGTTTCGCTCGAGAAGTTGCCGGAACACTCTCCGGCGATCTCGCTGGCGTCGGTCACCTACTCCCCCACCGTGATCCTCAACGGCGTCAAGTCGCTTTCGTACGCCGCCAACATGCAGGTGACCCGGCTTGCGAAGGCCGCGGGGGCCGGCGAGGCGCTGTTCGTGCGACCCGACGCGATCGTCCTCGAGGCCCCAACCTCGACCATCTTCTGGGCCACGCCGGAGGGGCGGATCCGCACACCGGCGCTCGAGGCCGGGGTGCTCGATTCGATAACCCGCCGCAAGATCATCGAGAACCTGGACGTGGAGCAGGGTGAGTTCCCCCTGGATGACCTCCTCTCCGCGTCCGAAGCGTTCCTGGCCTCGACCACGAGAGAGGTACAGCCCGTCGACCGCGTGGACGGAACGAGCTTCGGGCCCACCCCCGGGCCGGCGACACGGAAAGCGATGGATGCCTTCGAGGAGGCGCTGAGAAAGGAGATGAACGCATGAAGGCGAACGTCTACGACCCCGAGTTCGATTCCTCACGGGACGAGAACGGTTTCTCCTTCACCAGGTCGCACATCGGCCGGCGAGCCGGATCCGAGCGGCTCGGTGCGAGCCTGTTCGAACTGGAGCCCGGGGCGACTCCGTTCCCGTTCCATCAGCACCTTGGCAACGAGGAGATGCTCATCGTGCTCAGCGGCAGGCCCCACCTGAGGGATGCCACCGGCTGGCGACAGCTCGAGGAGGGCGAGGTCGTAGCCTTCCCGGTCGGCGAGCGGGGCGGCCACCAGGTCCAGAACCGCACCGACGAGAAGGTGCGCATCCTGATCGTCAGCGAGATGAACGCGCCCGAGGTCGTCCTGTATCCGGACTCCGGCAAGATCGCGGCACGGGAGGAAGCCCCCGGACCGGGGGCCCGGGGCATCTGGCATGTCAGCCGGCTCGCCGACTCGGTCGGTTACATGGACGGGGAGTCACCCCCGGACCCGGACGCCTAGAACGTCGCGTCGCGGAGGTACCACTCCGCGTCCAGGGCACCCTTGCAGCCCGAGCCAGCAGCGGTGATCGCCTGACGGTAGGTGCGGTCGACGAGATCGCCGACCGCGAATACCCCGGCCAGGTTCGTCTTCGTCGAGCCCGGCTCGGTGATCACGTAACCCTCCTCGTCCGTCTCGACCTGTCCGGTCACGAGCTCCGAGCGCGGGATGTGGCCGATCGCCACGAAGACGCCGTCGACCGGTACCTCCTCCACCTCGCCGCTCTCGGCGTTCTTCAGGCGCACCTTCTCGAGCGCGCCGTCCTCGCCCGGCAGGAACTCCTCCGGGACCCAGGGCGTCTTGAGCGAGATGTTGGGCTGGCTCTCCGCCCGCTCCTGCATGATCTTCGATGCGCGGAACTCGTTCCGGCGGTGCACCAGGTCCAGGTTCGAGGCGAACTTGGAGATGAACACTGCATCCTCCATCGCGGAATCGCCGCCGCCGATGACCATGGTCGAACGGTCCTTGAAGAAGGCGCCGTCGCAGACGCCGCAAGTGGACACCCCGCGGCCCATCATCTCCATCTCGCCGGGGATGCCGAGGCGCTTCGGCTCGGCGCCCATGGCGAGGATGACGGCCTTCGCGAGGTACACGTCGTCACCGAGGTAGACCTTGTGGATTCCGCCGTCGGTGAGTTCCACCTTGTCGACGTCGTCAGTGATGAAGCGGGTGCCGAAACGTTCGGCCTGGTCCCGGAAGCGGGTCATCATCTCGGGGCCCATGATCCCCTCGGGGAATCCGGGGTAGTTCTCGACGTCGGTGGTGTTCTGGAGCTGGCCGCCCCACTGGAAGCCCTCGAACACGAGGGGGTTCAGCTCGGCCCGGGCCGCGTACAGGGCGGCCGTGTAGCCGGCCGGCCCGCCGCCGATGATGATCAGGTTCTCGACCTCGGTCTCGCTCATTTACTGGGTTCCAATCTCGTTACTTTACTTTCTGAAGTAAGTGTAGCGCTCGCCTCAGAGGATCTCCTCGATGAGGCCCGGACGGGGCGGCCGGTCGATCGGCAATCCTTCCCGCTTCCAGCGCTTCACCGTGTTCCTCAGCTGGAAGAACGCGGCGACTCCGGGCGGAATGGGAAGCCAGAACGCAACCAGACGATAGATCAGCACGGCGGCGAACACCTCCTCCTCCGGGAAGCCGAAGAGGACGAACGTCCCGATCATGCCCGCGTCCACCGCCCCGACGCCGGCCGGCACGAACGGGATCAGGTTCGCGACCATGCCGACGAAGAAGCCCATCACCACCACACCGAGGGGAATCGCGATCCCGAAGGCTTTGAACGAGGCCCAGAGGATCCCGATGTTCGCGGCCCAGAAGCCGATCGCCCCCACCACCGCGAGCCCCGCGCGGGAGGGGTTGGCGACCAGGCGCAGGGCCGCCCGCGTCCCGTCCGCGACCGTGGCGGGCACCGTCGAGAGCTTGGCCAGGAACTTCATCCCGGGATGATGCTTCGCGAAGCTGTCGATCCGCCGTTCGATGTCGGAGGGGACGAGGGCGAGCAGCCCGCCGATGATCATCACCACGCCGGCGATCGCGGCCGGGACGATCGTCAGCGAGACCGCGGTGCTTCCGTGGAGCACGCCGGTGCGGAGCAGGACGCCGAACACCACCACAGCCAACGGGTAGAAGAGATAGTGGAGCACGATGAACGCGACCATGCGTGTCCCGACGTCGCGCCGCTCCATGCCTCCCTGCCGCAGGGCCCAGTAGGTGAGGACCACGCCGCCGGCCCCGCCCGCGGAGAACAGCAGGGTCGCCGCGAAGCCGGCCATGTTTATCTCGTACGCCTCCCGCCACGAGATCGGAAACGACTCGCCACCCACCACCGCCCGGAACAGCGCGATGTAGGTGATGAACGAAAGCACGCAGAACCCGACCGCGATCACCACGAAGACGGGCTTCGCCTCGCCCAGCATCCCGATCGCGTCCCCGAAACCGGCGAGCTTGGGGAGGAAGAAATAGATCGCGATGATCAGCACGACGATCGCGACGACGGTCTGGATCGCCCCCTTGGTGGTGAAGACGGGAAGGCCGTCGCCCTCCTCCGCCTCCTCGATCCCGCGGTCGGTTGAGTCGGTCATTCGCCGGCTGCGATCGCCTCGAGTCGCTGGAGTCTGGCATTGAACATCTCGATGAACGGCCGCACGAGAGGTTCACCCTTGCGGGCCAGCAACACGACCCCCGCTCCGGCCAGCAGGTCGGTGACATAGTGCTCGCCCAGATACACGAGCGCGAAGCCCAGCGACAGCGCGTACGTCCAGCCGAGGGCTCCCTCGAGCTTGCCGCCCGCGTCGCTCAAGAGGATCGCCGCCATCAGCGCGGTCGCGAAGTGAAGGGACGGCATCGCGGCCCAGGGATTCGAGCCGAGCGTGCCGAAGATCCGGGTCCAGGCCGGCCCCCACAGCTTCTCGCCGTACTCGAGCATCACCCGCTTGACGTGCTCGTCGGCGATCTCCGGGTCGATGTACCCGTTCTCGGCGGCCCACCAGGGCGGGGCGGTCGGGACCGCGAAATACATCGCGCAACCGATGTCGAAGGTCGCGGCGAGCTGCCGGGCCGACTGCGGGAACTTCTCCTTGTTCCGGACCGCGATCCAGAAGATCGCCGCGTACGGCTGGATGAACCAGAACCAGTGGGTCCAGGCGGCGAACTTGGTGAGGTCGTTGCCGTACCGGCCCTTGTGCAGCCAGTTCTGGAGGCGGGCGTTGGGCAGCACGCCCCGGCCGATCCAGCGATCGATCCTGATCGGATACTCGATCTTGAGGCGCTCCCGGAGGCGGGCCGGATCGTCGTAGGGCAGCTCGTGGCTCACGGCGAACGCCCACATCTGCGCGGCGAACAGGCCGAGGTCGCGGCGACGTGAACGCGGCCACAGGACCGCGATGGCGAGCGGGGCCGCGACGGTCGAGGCGACCGTGACGGTGGTGGGGATCTTGAGCTGGCGCCGCACGTGCGGCACGATCACGGCGGCCGCCATCGCACCCACCGCGGCCACGCGGATGGCGGTCCGTTTGGTGGAGCTCCGAGGCTTGAGCGAGGTCGGCAATCTCATCCCGAGCCGACAGCGTATGCGACGGCGCGGCGCGGCCCCCTCCCGTGCGATTAGAATGGCCCCGCCTTGCTGCCTCGATCCAGAAAACCAGTGTCTCTGTTCATCTCTCTTGCCGGCATGCTCGTCGCCTTCGCGTTGAACGCTTCTCCGGCAATGGCTCTTTCCCTGAATCCGGACGCCGGATCGCCAGGGATCGAAGACGCCAACACGTTGCATTGGATCCTCTTCATCCTGCTCGTGGTCGCGATCGTCGTGGTCAATCTGGCCATCCTTCGAGCCGTCCGTCCCCGCACCCGCGCCGTCACGCCCAAGAAGGGCCGCCGCATCTCGCAGACCAAGCTGGTCGCCGGCCTCGGGGTCTTCGCCATCGCCCTCTTCATCGTCTCCACCGTCTTCTCCGACAAATCGCGTGAGATCCCGGTCAGCACCGAGACCGTCGCGGGCCAGACCGAGGGCCAGCCGCTCGTCATCAAGGCTTCGGGGCAGCAGTGGCTGTGGCGCTTCAACTACCCGAATCACGCTTTCTCCTACCGTCGTCTGATCGTCCCCGCCGGGGTGACCGTCCGTCTGGACCTCACTTCCACGGACGTCGTCCACGGTTGGAACGTGCCCGAGCTGACCGGCCAGGTCCAGGCCATCCCGGGCAGGACAACCCCCGTCTACTTCCGTGCCGACGAGCCGGCCGTGTACCACAGCCACTCCTCGGTCCTGTCGGGGCAGGGCTACGACACGATGGAGATCGAGGTCGAAGTCGTGGAGCCCTCCGAGTACGAGTCCCGCATCGAGGAGCTGCGCGCCCAGATCCAGGAGGCTCAGGACAAGGTCGAAGCCGAGTTCCAGGCTTCACGTGAGAAGTCCGACGAGGCCAAGAAGCAATACGAGAAGACCAAGAACCAGATCAACCAAGACGACATCGAAAGCGCTGAGTCCGAATGAGCCGTACCACCAGCTACCCCCAGACGATGCCGCCGACCCGTCCCGAGGTCGCCTCGGAGGGCCCCAAGCAGAGCAACGCCCGCTGGATCGAGCTCTCGACCAGCGCCGATCACAAGGACATCGGCCGGATCCTCATGGTCTCGGCGTTCGGTGCCCTCTTCCTCGCGGCCCTCGAGCTGCTTCTGGTCCGCGTCCAGCTCGCGGTTCCCTCGAACGTCTTCCTCGAGGGCGTGACCTTTGACCGTCTGCTGTCCGTCTACGGCACCACCGGGATCTTCCTGGTCGCCCTGCCTCTCCTGATCGGGCTCCTCTACTACGTGGTGCCGCTCCAGATCGGATCCCGCACCACCGCCCTCCCCCGCATCGGCCAGATCGGCCTCTGGCTGTTCCTGCTCGGCGGCGTCGTGCTCTACGGCTCGTTCCTCTTCACGCCGCCGGAGGCCGGCATCAACCCGCTTCCGCCCTTCTCCGACTCCACGTTCAACCCGAACAACGGCGTCGACGTGTGGATCACCTCGACCGGCATGGTCGTGCTGGGCCTCCTGTTCATCACGATCGACCTGCTGGCCACCCTGCACAACCTCCGTGCCCCCGGCATGGCCTGGCGCCGCGCGCCCCTCTTCACCTGGGCCGGTGCCATCGTCGGCTGGCTGTTCACGGTCATCGCGCCGATCTTCCTCGCCGCGATCACCATGCTGATGCTCGACCGCATCTACGGCGGCGCCTTCTTCGCCGGCGACGACGGCGGCTCGCCCATCCTGTGGCAGCACTTCAGCTACATCTTCTTCACCGGCGTGTACATGGCGATCGCAGTCGGCTTCCTCGCCGCGATCGGCGAAATCGTCCAGACCTTCACCGGTCGCCTGCTCCCGCGCCACGCGTTCATCTGGTCGCTCGTCGCGATCGCCGTCATCGGCACGCTGGCCTGGACCCAGAACATGCTCACCGTCCCGCTCGACAGCGGCTGGAAGTACTTCGCGATGCTGATGTCGTACGCGCTGATCGTGCCCTTCGGCGTGATCTTCTACAACCTGATCTCGACCGTAAGCGCCAGCGACTTCAACATGACCGCCCCTCTCCGCTACGCGATGGGCGCCCTCTCGCTCGCCTCGATCGGCCTCGCCGCCGAGGTCGCGCAGTCGACCATCGCCGTGGCCACTCGCCTGAACCACACCTACGACGCCTGGGCCGCCACCCACTTCGCCCTGATCGGCTTCGTTGTGTTCGGTGGCTTCGCCGCCGTGAGCTACTGGTACCCGAAGATCACCGGCGTCTCGATCAACGAGGACCGCGCCAGGAAGTCCTTCGGCCTGATGTTCGTCGGCACCCTCATCGCCATCCTCCCGCTGTTCGCGGCGGGCGTCGAGGGCCAGGTCACCGACTCCTACCGCTACTTCAGCGGCGAAGGCTTCGACACCTGGAACCTGATCGCCTCGATCGGCACGCTGATCCTTTTCGTCGGCGTGGTGCTCTCGATCGGCAACTTCCTGATGAGCCGCAGCGAGGAGCCGAAGGCGACCCCGGACCCGTACCGGGCCGATTCCCTCGAGTGGCTGGCCCTCTCGCCGCCGCCTCCGCACAACTTCGACGTCCTGCCGGACGTCCGCAGCGCCCGCCCCATGCGTGACATCCGCGAGGCCGTGACTCGGCGCGACGAGGAGAACGCGGAGGCCGAGGGTGCCGCTCAGCCGGTAGCCTGAGTTACATGATTGACGGTGCCGACGCGCGCTCAGCGCGCCTTCGGCAGGCTGGGCGCCCCGCGGAGTCCAGCCTGCAGCTAGATGTGGTCTCGCTCGTGCGGGACTACATCTCGCTGACCAAACCGCGGATCATCAGCCTCCTCCTCCTGACGACGGTCACGACGATGTTCGTGGCCGATCCGTCCGGCCCGGCCCTCTCCACCATCCTCTGGACGATGCTGGGCGGCTACCTCGCCGCGGGTGGAGCCGGTGCGATCAACCACTACATCGACCGCAACCGCGACTCCCAGAACCGCCGCACGAGCAACCGACCCCTCGCCGACGGCCGGATCAAGCCGGTCCACGGGCTCATCTTCGGCATCACGCTCGGGGTCATCTCCTTCTTCCAGCTCTGGTTCACGGTCAACTTCCTGTCCGCCGCCCTGGCGATGGTCGGCCTGTTCGGCTACGTCTTCCTCTACACCCTCTGGCTGAAGCCGCTCACCCCGCAGAACATCGTGATCGGCGGCAGCGCCGGCGCCGTCCCGCCGCTCGTAGGCTGGGCCGCCGCGTCCGGGGGACTCACCTGGGACGCGATGTGGCCGTTCCTGATCATCTTCTTCTGGACCCCACCCCACTTCTGGGCGCTCTCCCTGATGATCAAGGACGACTACGCCAAGACCGGCATCCCGATGCACCCGGTCGTGAAGGGCGAGGCAGCGACCCGCCAGGCGATCATGATCTACACGGTCTTCATGGTCGCCTTCACCGTCGGCCCTTACTGCACCGGCCTCCTCGGCCCCCTCTACCTCGCCGCGTCGATCGTCCTGGGTCTGGTCTACATCGGATTCAGCTTCATGCTCTGGCGCAAGCCCACCCATAAGCTCACCCTCCAGGCCTACCTCTACTCGCTGGCCTACCTGGCCCTCCTCTTCATCTCCATGGCCATCGCCGCCGTGGCGCAGGCGTAGGCGCTTTCCGGAACGCCGAGTAGTTCCCTGAGGTGCCACAGGCACCGGCACCGCACGGAACCACCCAAGCTCGGCTTGGCATCGTTCCGGGTGTTCGACCAGGCCGACGGGCATCTCGCCCCGGGCCCACGCTCGGCAGGTCAGTCCCCTCCACCCCCGTTTGCGTGCACACTTCCGGCAATTGACGGGAGCGCTTGGAAGGGAGGGGGACTGATAAAACTCCGGGTATGGACCGCAATACCTCCAAGTCGAACTTCACCACCGGGATGCTGCTCGGTGGCGGCGCGGCTGCAATCTTCGCCCTCACCTTCGTCTTCGCGGTTCTCTACATCGCGAACTAGGGACCTGAGAATGAGCAAGATCACCAAGCCGACCGAGACGATCCACCTGCCCGCCCCCTCCTGGGGTCCGGCCATTTTCGCCTTCGGCGTTCTGGGCCTGATCGCCGGCAGCTACGCGGCGCACTTCATGTTCCCGGCCTGGTTCTACGCCCTCGTCGGGTTCTTCTTCGTAGTGTTCTCCCTGCGCAGCATGATCAGGAAGGGCCGCATCGCCTTCTACTCCCTGCCCCGGCAGCAGGAGGAAGTCCGGGCCGAGCTCCCGGTCGAGAGTTTCACCGCCCCCAAGGCGGACTGACCTTCGAACACCCGCTCCGGCGGGTGTTCTCCTTTAACGAGGGACGGTCAGGGCCCGGTGGCGCCCGAGGTGGCCCCGTCCGAGGTCCAGACGCGCATGATGTCGCGCATCGAGAGTACCCCGACCAGCTCCCCGTCCTTGTAGACGGTGAGGTGCCGTATCCCGCGGCGCGACATCTCGGTCGCCGCCCTCTCGAGGCTCCACTCGGGAGAGGCGGTGATCACCTTCTCGCTCATGTGATCCCCGACCTTCTCCACGTCGGGGTCCAGGCCGTTGCCGATAGCTCTGAGCACGTCGCGCTCGGTCAGGATGCGAGGGCCCGGCCATTGTTCGTCCTCCACGATGGCCGCTCCCACGGATTGGGCGGTCATCTTCTCGGCGGCCTCGCGCAAGGTGTGCTCGGGGCCGACACGAAGCACCACTTCCGACATCCCGACACTTACTCGCATCCCGTCTCCTCCTGGAGTTTGTAACAATCGTTGCCAGACTATCCCATCATCGGGCGAGTCTCAAACATTCGTTTTCCCCGGGTCGGATCTCGAAGCGGGTACGTCGATGCCCGGTGCCGCGCCGATATATAGAATGGCCGGGCTTCACCCCATCGCCATGAAGAAGATCAAGTTTTCGCCCAAGCTTCCCGTCCTGCTCGCCTCCGTCGCGCTCCTCGGAGCGATAGTGGCCGGTTGCGGCACCACCTCGACCCAGTCGAATCCGGAGGAACTCGGATTCCAGGATCGCGGTCGTCAACTCTTCAACGCGAACTGCGGCACCTGCCACAAGCTCGCGCAGGCCGCGAGTACCGGGACGCAGGGTCCCGACCTGGACATTTCCTTCGCCTCCGCCCGTGAGGCCGGAATGGACGACGACACCATCAAGGGCGTCGTCCGGGCCCAGGTCCAGCGGCCGCAGGAGAACCACACCTACGGCTACCAGAACTACCCCGGCATCACGATGCCCGCCGACATCCTCGAAGGCAATGACCTCGAGGACGTCGCCGCCTACGTCGCGGCCGTCGCCGGCGTGCCCGGCATCAAGCCGCCGAAGGCTCCGGGCGAGGGTCCGGGCGCCCAGGTCTACGCCAACAACGGCTGCGGCAGCTGCCACACCCTCGCCGCCGCCCAGTCCGCCGGCACCCTGGGCCCGAACCTGGACGAGGCCATTCCCAACATGAGCAAGGCCCAGATCCGGGAGGCGATCCTGGATCCGGGCTCGGTCATCGCCCCCGGCTACCCGAACGCCATGCCCAGCTTCGAGGGCAAGCTCAGCCCGCAGGAGCTCAACCAGCTGATCGAGTTCCTGGTGTCGTCAGCTGCGGCTGATGCCAACGGCTGATTCCAGCCTTCTGAACCGGATCCGCCGATTCAGCATTTCGCCTGAGCGCTATCAGGTCATAACCCTGATCGCGCTCGTGACCCTCGTCGGGATCGTCTTCACGGGCGCCGGGGTACGGCTCACCGCTTCGGGGCTCGGCTGCCCGGACTGGCCGAAGTGCCACGGCGAGTACGTCGCCCCCGCCCAGATCAACGCCTGGATCGAGTACGGCAACCGGCTGCTGACCGGCGTCGTCTCGGTCGCGGTCATCTCCGCCTGCCTGCTCGCGCTGTTCCGCAGGCCCTACCGCAAGCACCTCGTCCAGATCGGCGTGCTCCTCCCCCTCGGAGTGATCGGCCAGGCGATCCTCGGGGCGTTCGTCGTCTACTACCACCTGCCCCCGGAGCTGGTGATCTTCCACTTCATCCTGTCGATGATCCTGATCGACGCCGCCTTCGCCCTGTTCTGGTGTTCGAGGTACGAACCCGGGGAGCGGAGATACTCGACCGACTGGCGCAGCACCTGGGCGGTGCGGGCGCTGATCCCGGTCGGCCAGCTCACGATCTTCCTGGGCACGATCGCAACCGCATCGGGCCCCCACCCGGGAGACCACGACAAGGAACTGATCCGGCGCTTCGACTTCAAGGGCGCCGACACCCTCGAGTGGGTCGTCCAGCGCCACGCCGCGATGGCGGTGATCTTCGCGCTGGCGGTCCTTGCCGTGATCTTCTTCGTCCGCCGGAGCGGCGGCGATTCCCGGGCGCAGAAGCCCCTACTCGTCACCCTCGGACTGATCTGCCTCCAGATCGGCATCGGGATCCTCCAGTGGCAGCTGCACCTACCCGCGTGGATCGTGTGGTTCCACGTGGTGGTGGCGACCCTCCTCTGGGTGGCCGTGCTCTGGTCGGTCGCGGTCGCCGGTCAGATCGCCCCGGGCACCAAGGGCGCCCTCCGCCGGCACCCGGAGCCCGCGACGACCTGACCCCTGAACCTCAGGAGCCGGTCAGCTCGGCCGCGACCTCGCCGAGGGCGGACGTGTGCGCATCCACGTCTTCCGGCTTCGTGTCCGGGCACATCAGGGCCATCATGTGGAAGGGGGTCATCAGGATTCCCCGGTTCAGCATGTACAGGTGGAGCAGGGCGTCGAGGGGCGTGTCGAACGCATCCGATGCCTCCTGGCCGTTCTTCGGACGCTCCGCGCCGAGCATGTACTCCGCCCGGCATCCGAGCCGGGTCACGGTCCAGGCGAGCCTTGCCTCGTCGATTACCGACTGCACCCCCATCTCGAACCGGGTCCCCATCTCGATCATGTGCTCGAACGCCTCGTCGGTCAGGACCTCTTCCAGGGTGGCGCGGGCGGCCGCCATCGACAGCGCATTGCCGGCCAGGGTTCCCCCCACCCCGCCGACGTCCGCCGCCTCCCAGACGGTCTTCTCCAGGACGCGGTCGGCCATCTCGGAGGTCATGCCGTAGGCACCGGTGGGGATTCCCCCGGCGATCGGCTTGCCGATCGTGATCAGGTCGGGGTCCAGTCCGTGGGCGGCGGTGTAGCCGCCGGGCCCGCAGCAGAAGGTGTGGGTCTCATCGATGACCAGGAGGGTGCCGTGCTCCCGGGTCAGCGACCTCAGGGCATCGAGGAAGCCCGGCTCGGGCAGCACGATGCCGATGTTGGTCAGGGCCGGTTCGGCGAGCACGCAGGCCACGTCGCCGTGGGCGAGTTCGCGCTCGAGACCCTCGAAGTCGTTGAACTCGACGACCCGGGTCGTCTGCTCGATCGGTACGGGCGGGCCGATGTTGCCGATCCGGTAGGCCGGGTGGCCGTCGACCAGCCGGGCCACCGTTTCGTCGACCGATCCGTGGTAGCAGTGGTTGAAGACGAGCACCTTGTCGCGCCCGGTGACTTCACGGCAGAGACGGATCGAGAAGCGGTTCGCGTCGCTGGCCGAGAGCGTGAACTGCCAGCGTTCCAGGCCGAACCGCCGCTTCATCTCGAGCCCCAGGGGCACCGCGTCCTCGCTCGGCAGCATCGTCGTGATCCCGCGACGCAGCCGGTGCGCCGCGGCCTCGACCGTCGGGTAGGGCGAGTGGCCCGTCATCGCACCCGTATCGCCCAGGCAGAAATCGATCAGCTCGTTGCCGTCCACGTCCCTCAGGCGGTTTCCCTTCGCCTCCTCGAAGAAGACCGGGAAAGACCCGGGCCAACGCGTCATCCAGTTCATCGGCACGCCGTACAGGAGCGCCTCTCCGGCTCGTTCGTGTACCTGCTTCGACCTGGGGTGGGCGGCCTCGAAGGTCTCCAACTCCCGGGACATGAGGTCCGATACTCGTTCGGGCGAGATTGGCTGAAAGGCCGATGAACTGGGCATTTGAAGCGGTGTCCTCTCCTCGGGTTGCCGTGGTTGCACTTGACAGGTTAGCCGCATTCTGTTGTTTTGTGGAATGATCCAACAAAGTTCGGAGAAGAAGTGAACCCAAGGAGAACCAGTCAATGACTCTCGTCTCACCCGTAGTCACCGGCATCGCCGCCCGCGAGGTACTCGATTGCCGGGGCCTCCCCACGCTCCAGGTCGACCTGGAGCTCGACGAGGTGATCTCGGCCACCGCCGACGTGCCGTCCGGTCGTTCCACCGGCGTCAACGAGGCCTTCGAACTCCGGGACGGCGGGACCCGGTTCGGTGGCTTCGGGATGCTGAAGGCGGTCGAGAACGTCACCGGTGAGATCGCGGACGCCCTCGTCGGCCGGCCGCTCGTGGACCAGCGCACCCTCGACAGGACCCTGATCGACCTGGACGGGACCGAGAACAAGAGCCGTCTGGGCGCGAACGCCATCCTGGGCGTCTCCCTCGCGGCCGCCCGGGCCCTGGCCGACGCCCACGCACTCCCCCTGTACCGCTCGATCAGCTCGAACTCGCACATCCTCCCCGTGCCGCTCGTGAACCTGATCAACGGCGGCAAGCACGCTTCCAATGACCTGGACTTCCAGGAATTCATCGTGATCCCGGTCGGCGCCGACTCGATACTCGAGGCGCTCCAGATCTCGACGGAGGTGAACCTCGCCCTGGCCGAGATCCTGCTCGAACGCTACGGAAAGCCGGCCCTGAACACGGGCGACGAGGGTGGATACGCCCCGGCCATCAGCGACCCGCGCGAGGCCCTGGCCCTGCTCCACGAGGCCGTGGACGCCGCCGGCCACAAGGGCAGGTTCCGCTACGGGCTCGACTGCGCCTCGAGCCACTACTACGACGACACCACGGGCACCTACGTGGTCGCCGGGGAGAAGCGCGACCGGGAAGGCATGATCGCGCTCTACAAGGAACTGATCGCGGACTTCGACGTGGTGACGATCGAGGACCCGCTGAACGAGGAGGACTTCGAGGGTTTCGCGCAGCTCACCGAGGAGACCGGCATCCAGATCGTCGGCGACGACCTCTTCACCACCAATCCGGCCCGCCTGGCGCGCGGGATCGAGGTCGGGGCCGCGAACTCCCTGCTCTGGAAGTTCAACCAGATCGGCACCCTCTCCGAGGCGCTCGACGCCGCCGAGATGGCCCACAAGGCCGGCTACACGGTGGTCGTGTCCGAGCGGTCCGGGGAGACCGAGGACCCGATCATCGCGGACCTTTCGGTGGCTCTCGGGGCCGGCCAGATCAAGACCGGCGCCCCGGTGCGGGGCGAGCGGACGGCCAAGTACAACCGGCTGATCCGGATCGGCGAGGAGCTCGGCGAGAACGCGACCTACCCGGGGGACGTCTTCGGCGGCTGACCCCCGGGAGCTCCGGTTCGAGATTGCTCGATTGTGGAATAATCCCACACTATGACTGACAACCTTCCAGACATAGGAGTTCGCGTCTCCCCCGTCTCGACGGTGGAAGCCGCCGCGAACGCCCTGCGGGAGCTGATCCTCGACGGCAAACTCGAACCGGGCGCAAGGCTACGGGAGCACGACTACGCGGAGCGGCTCGGGATCGCACGCCACTCCTTCCGGGCCGCGACCCAGATCCTGATCGGCGAGGGCCTGCTCAAGCGTGAGCCCCACCGGGGCGTCGAAGTGGCGGTCCTCGCCGCCGACGACGTCACCGACATCTTCAAGCTGCGCGAGGCGCTCGAGATCGAGGCCGTGCGCATCGTGACCCAGGCCGGCGTCGTCCCGGCCGAGGCGCAGCGTGCCGTGACCGAGATGTCGGCCCTGTCCGAGGATGCACCATGGCGCGACGTCGTCTGGCCCGATCAGCGGTTCCACCGCGCGATCGTGGACGCGACCAACAGCCCCCGCCTCGCCCGGGCCTACCAGGGCCTCCAGTCCGAGATCGTGCTCTGCCTCGCCCAGCTCCGTCCCGCCTACGACGCGCCCGCCGAGGTCGCGGCCGAACACGAGGAGCTCCTGGCGCCGATCATCGCCGGCGAAGTGGCCGAGGCCGAGCAGCTCTTCCGCGCCCACCTCGCGGAGGCCGCGGAAAACCTCACCCGCCTCCACCGGGAACGCACCAGCGAGGCGGAATCCGGGGCCTGATGACGAAGGCCGCGCGACACACGAGGGCCGAGATCCGCAACCTGGATCAGCTCTGTTCGCGCGGCCTCACCGACCTCCGCCGCGACGCGCTGGAGATCGCCCAGGTCGGCCTCCACTCCTGCGACGGAGACCGGGCCACCCGGGAAGCCGTGAGCCTCACCCCCGACGGCATCACGGTGAACGGCAAGGAGTACCCGCTGGCTGAACGCCAGCGACTGTTCGTGCTGGGTGCCGGCAAGGCGACCCTGCCGATCGCCGAGGCTCTGGAGGAGGTCCTGGGTGACCGGATCGACGGCGGAGCGGTGATCCTGCGGCGGGGCGAGGTGGCGGACCTCGACCGGATCGAGGTCTACATCGCCGACCACCCCCTCCCCACCCGGGAGTCGGTCCTCGGCGCACTGCGCCTGGAGGAGCTCGCGAACGAGGTCAGGGAGGGCGACCTGGTCCTGGCCGCATTCACCGGTGGCAGCTCCGCCCTCGCCTCGCTTCCACCGGACGGCGTCACCTTCGAGGACAAGCGCCGGCTCCACGAGCTCCTGCTCGGCTCCGGCATGCCGATCTCGGAGGTCAACACCGTCCGCAAGCACGTCTCCACGGTCAAGGGCGGCCGGCTCGCGGCCAAGATGGCCCCCGGCAGGATCGTCAACCTGACGATCTCCGACGTGGCGGGTGACGTCCCGGACCTCGTGACCGACCCCTCGGTTCCCGACACCTCCACCGTCGCCGACGCGATCGCCGTCCTCGAGGACTACGGCATCTGGGACGAGATTCCGGCCTCGATCGCCCGCCACCTGAAATCGCCGGCGGCGGAGTCCCCGGACCTGGACGGCGTGCAGATCGACACCACGATGCTCGTGACCGGGATCGGGGTCTGCGAGGCGATGGTCGCCGAAGCCGAGCGCCGGGGCTATGCCCCCGTGATCCTCACCACCACCCTGGAGGGGGAGGCCCGCGAGATGGGGAGGTTCATCGCCGACATGGCGAGGTCATCCGCGACCGGCGGCTATCCGTTCGCAAACGGTTCCGTGATCCTCGGCTGCGGCGGCGAGAACGTCGTCACCGTCGCGGGCAAGGGCACCTTCGGCGACGGCGGACCCGGACAGGAGGCAGCGCTGGCCGCCGCCACGATCCTCGCCGGGCAACCGGTCGCGTCGCTCTTCATGGACACCGACGGATCCGACGGCGGCACCGAGAGCGCCGGCGGCATCTGTGACGGCAGGACGGCCGAGCGGGCCGCGGAGATGGGCCTGGACATCCGCCAGGCCCTCCTCTCCCACACGTCCCGCGAACCACTCGACCGCCTCGGCGACCTGATCGACACCGGGGCCACCGGGACTAACGTCAACGACCTCTTCGTGACCGTGATCGGGAAGGAAGCGCCTTGATAACCCTGACCAAGCTGACCAAGACCTTTGGTGACTCGACCGCAGTCAACGGGATAGACCTCGGGATCCGCGAAGGCGAGTTCTTCTCGATGCTCGGCCCCAGCGGCTGCGGCAAGACGACCACGCTGCGAATGATCGCGGGCTTCGAGGAGCCGACCTCCGGGAGGATCGAGCTCGCGGGCGAGGACGTCACCTGGACGTCACCAAAGAAGCGCAACGTCAACATGGTCTTCCAGAACTACGCGCTCTTCCCGCACATGACGGTGCGCGAGAACGTCGAGTTCGGACTCAAGATCAAGAAGCTCGCCAAGGCGGAGGCGAACGAACGGATCGAGCGGATGATCGCGGCGGTCCGGATGGAGGGCTTCGAGTCCCGCCACCCCGCGCAGCTCTCCGGCGGCCAGCAGCAGCGCGTCGCCCTCGCCCGGGCACTCGTCAACCAGCCCGCCGCCCTCCTGCTCGACGAGCCGCTCGGCGCCCTCGACCTGAAGCTCCGCAAGGAGATGCAGCTGGAACTGAAGTCGATCCAGCAGCAGACCGGCACCACCTTCGTGTACGTGACCCACGATCAGGAAGAAGCCCTCACGATGTCGGACCGGGTCGCCGTGATGAACGGCGGCAACGTCGAACAGGTGGCCGACCCGCGCACGCTCTACGAGCAGCCCCGCTCCGAGTTCGTCGCCGACTTCATCGGCACTTCCAATCTGCTCAGGATCGACGTGAACGCCTGGGACGGAGACGTGGCCCGGGCGGCGCTCGGAGAGGGCCTCCAGATCACCTGTCGCGAAAACGGCGGCCGGGAACCGGTGAAGACGATCACGATCCGGCCGGAGAAGATCAACGTCCACGCCGGACCGGTCGACGCGGGGCAGGGGTCGCTCGTCCGCGGAACCATCGTGGAGAACGTCTACCTCGGCTCGATGACCAAGCTGATCGTGGAACTGACCACCGGCGAGCGTCTCATCGTCCACGAGTTGAACGACGACACCGGCGGCCCGGCCGAGCCCGGGACCGAGGTTTACCTGAGCTGGGGTACCGACCACAGCTTCGTGATCGAGGGCGCCGGAGGGCGTGCCCGAGAGGCGGTCACGAGCTAAGTGACCCGCCGGCGCCGTCACCCGCTTCAGGGGCGCGCGGCGCCCCATCCGAGCGTTGCAGGCAAGCAGTTGTTCCCAATCCCAGCCCACCGAGGAGAGGCATGAGACACGTGAAGAAACTGACCATCCTGATCGCGCTGCTGGCGGCGATCCCGGTCCTGGCGGCCTGTGGCTCCAGTGACGGGGACACGTCCGAGGCGACCGCGCCGACGGAGGCGGAGGCGAACGAGCCGGCGACCGGCACGCTTCGGCTCTTCGCCTACGACGACACGGTCACCGACGAACAGCTCGATCCGTTCCGCAAGGCGAATCCCGACCTGAACCTGAAGATCGCGACGTTCAACTCGAACGAGGAAGCCGCGGCCAAGCTCGCGGGCGGTTTCGAGGCCGACGTGGTCGAGGTCTGCCTCGACGAGGCCGAACCCCTGCTCAAGCGGGAGCAGCTCCGGCCGCTGGACACCTCCGGCATCACCGACTGGGACGACCTCTCGTTCCGGGACGAACCGCAGGTGAGGCAGAACGGCGAGGTGATCATGGTGCCGCTCTCGGCCGGTCCCTACGGGATCATCTTCAACACGGAAGAGGTTCCCGAGGGCGTCGAGTCCTACGAGCAGATGTTCGGCGACGAGTTCGCCGGCCGCATCGCGGTCGAGGGTTCGAGCGCCGCCGCCCCGCTCGGAGTCGCCGCACTGACGCTCGGCTTCGACGATCCGTTCAACATGGACTCCGAGCAACTGGAAGAGGCGAAGAACTTCCTGATCGAGAACAGGGAGAAGATCCGCAGCTACCCCGATTCCGACTCCGACATGGTCAATCTGTTCAAGACCGGCGAAGTCGTGGTCGCGAACGGTGGCCGGGGAACGGCCATGGACATGAAGGACGAGGGACTGCCCGTGAAGTGGGTCGCCCCCACCGAGGGCACCTGGTCCTGGATCTGCGGCCTCGGCATCACCTCGAAGGCCCAGAACACCGACGCGGCCTACAAGCTGCTCAACTACTACGCCTCACCCGAGGCCCAGGCGATCTCCGCCCGGAACGGGTTCGTGATCACCAACCCTAACGCCGAGCCGCTGGTCCCGAAGAAGTTCAAGGCGACCGCCGACCCGGCCAGCATCGAGGGTTCGATCCCGCTGACCCAGCCGGAGGACAACGCGGCCTACACCCGCGCCTGGCAGGAAGTCCGCTCGGGCTGATCGACGATGCCGCTCTCCCGTCGCATACAGCGGGCGCTCCCGAACGTCCTCAGCATCGGGCTCACCGTGCTCGTACTGGTGATCCTGTTCGGGCCCGTCCTGCTGCTTGCGCTGTTCTCGTTCAACGACTCAACGGTGATCTCCCTCCCCTGGGAGGGGTTCACCACCAGGTGGTACTCGGAGGCCCTGAACGACAACGGTGCCATGACGGCGATCGGCAATTCGATGTTCGTGGCGGCCATCGTGACCGTCGCCTCTCTCGTGCTCGGCACCCTCGCCTCCTGGGGCCTGACCCGGATCCCGTTCCGCGGCAGGCCTCTCGTGGCGGGGGTGCACGGGGCGGTCCTGGTGGTCCCCTGGCTGATCATCGGGGTATCGGGGCTCATCTTCTTCAGCCAGATCGAGATGGCGCTCTCCCTCCAGACGATCATCCTGATGCACATCGTGGTCACCTTCCCGCTGGTGGTGGCCGTGGTCTCGGCGGGCCTGATCCGGTTCGACCCGTCGCTCGAGGAGGCGGCGATCGACATGGGTGCGAGCCAGGCCCAGATGATGCGCTACATCGTCCTCCCCCAGATCGCGCCTTCGTTGGCGGCGGCGGGAATCTTCGCCTTCGCCTGGTCCTTCAACAACTTCGAGATCAGCTTCTTCACCGGTGGCTTCGAGCAGACCTTCCCGGTCTGGGTCTACGGGGTGCTCCGCCACTCTTCGAACCTGCCGGTCGTCAACGCGGCGTCCACCGTGATCGCCCTCGCCCAGGTCCTGCTCGTGTTCGGCCTCTGGTACGGCATGCGACTGATGACCAAGCGGCGCGGCGGAACCGACCGTGACGCCGCGGAGCTCGTGACGGGGGCGGTGCGCTGATGGGCGTCCCGGCGGCGAGCGTGCCCACCGTGGCCGGGGAACGGCCGAGCCGCTTCAAGAAGCTGCTGAGACCCCTGGCCTTCATGAGCCTGCCGACAGCGGTGCTCGCGCTGTTCTTCCTGATCCCGATGGGGATCCTCGTCTACTTCAGCTTCCAGTACGGGGACCTCACCGGCCAGTCCGGCTTCACCTTCACCAACTTCAGCGACATCCTCTCGGACCCCCTCTACCGGGAGATCGCGCTCACCACCTTCGAGATCGCGACCATCGCGATGATCGCGCAGCTGATCGTCGGCATCCCGCTCGCCTACGTGCTCGCGTACAAGGCGGGCCGGTTCGAGCTGCCGCTGCTCCTCGCGCTGGTCCTGGCCGACGAGCTCAACCCGATGGTCCGGATCTACGCCTGGCGGATGTTGCTGGGCCGCGAGGGCCTCATCAACGAGGCCCTGATGTCGATCGGTTTGATCGACGTCCCGATCGACGCCCTCCTCTTCAACAAGTTCTCGGTCATCGTGGTCCTCTCGACCAGCTACCTCACCTACACGGTGATCCCGATCTACGCCTCGATGAAGGCGGTCGACGCCGGGCTGTTCGAGGCGGCGCGCGACATGGGCGCGGGCTGGTTCACGACGTTCCGCCGGGTCCTGCTGCCCCTGATCGCCCCGGGCATCTTCATCGCGCTCCTGCTCGTCTACGTGCCCCTCTTCACGGACTTCGCCGCGCCGACCCTCGTCGGCGGCACCACCGGCTACATGCTGGGCAACGTGGTCAGTGACCTCGTCCTGGAGAACGGCAACCTGAACGCGGGGGCCGCCATGAGCTTCCTCATGCTGATCGCCGCGGCGCTCTTCTCCCTGGTTGCGTACCAACTCTCGAGAGTGAAGCAAGGAGCAAAGTGAGTTACGACGTCGCGATCGTCGGCGGGGGCCACAACGGGCTCGTCGCCGCGTACTACCTCGCCCGGGAGGGCCTGAACACGGTCGTGTTGGAGCGCCGGGAGTTCGTCGGCGGCTGCTGCGTGACCGAGGAGTTCGCCCCGGGTTTCCGGGCCTCGACCGGCGCCTACGTGCTCAGCATGCTCCGGGAGGAGATCTGGTCCGACATGAAACTGGTCGAGCGCGGCGTCGTGGTCGACCCGGCCGGCCCCTCCCTCCACCTGTTCGCCGACGGAACCCGGCTCCTGCTCTCCGACGACACCGAAGAGGCGGTCCGGGCGATCCGCGAGCTCTCGCAGCACGACGCTGCGGCCTATCCCGCCTTCGAGGAGCACCTGGCCGAGCTCGCCGGCCTCGTCACGCCGCTCATCGACACCACTCCCCCCTCCCCGCAACCATCGAGCCCGGCTGAACTCGCTTCCCTCCTGAGGGCCGGGAAGCTCGCCGCCGGAAAGCGCGACCTGATCAACGAAGCCCTCTTCCTGTTCACCACCTCGGTCACCCAGTTCCTGGAGGAACGGTTCGAGAACGAGTACGTGAAGGCGGCGATCGGGTGGCACGCCATCAACGACTCGATCTCCGGACCCTCTACCCCCGGATCCGCGTACATCCTGCTCCACGACCATGCCGGCGAGGACACTGAAGCCGGTGCCCGTTCCTGGGGGTTCGTCCGGGGCGGGATCGGCAAGGTCACGGAAGCCATGGCCGAGGCCGCTCGGGAAGCCGGGGCCGTGATCCGCACCGGTGCCGAGGTCGAGGAGATCGTGGTGCAGGGCCGGCGTGCGACCGGGGTCCGACTGAAGGACGGCGAGGTGGTCCGCGCCGGGCGGGTCCTCTCCAACGCCGACCCGAAGACCACCTTCCTGGAGCTCTCGCCGGAAGGCTCGCTGCCGTCGTCGTTCGAGGCGTCCGTCCGGGCGTACCGGTGCCAGGGCACGAGCATGAAGATCAACCTCGCGGTGGACCGGCTCCCCATGGCGACGAACATGCCGGGCGAGGGGATCCAGCCGTACCACCTCGGGATCATGGAGGTGAACCAGCCCCTGGCCGACATGGACCGGGCCCAGGCCGAGGCGAGGTCCGGCCGGCCCGCGGACGACCCGCACGTGGAGATGTGCATCCCGACGGTCCACGATCCGTCGCTCGCCCCGCCCGGACACCACGTCCTGACCATCGACGTGAACTCGCAGCCCTACCACCTCGCCGAGGGTTCCTGGGAGGAGATCGCCGACGAGGTCGCTGACCGGGCGATCGCGAAGCTGGAGACCTACTTCCCGGGGTTGACCGAGTCCATCCTCCACCGGCAGGTCCTGAGCCCGCTCGGCCTGGAACGCCTGCTGGGCATCCACGGCGGCCACGCCCTCCACGGCGACATGGGCTTCGACCAGCTCTTCACACTGCGTCCGGTGCGCGGCTGGGCCGATTACAGGACCCCGATCGAGGGGCTCTGGCTCTGCGGAGCGGGTACGCACCCCGGGGGCGGCGTGACCGGGGCGAACGGACGCAACTGCGCCCGCGAGGTTCTGAAGGAGGCCAGGGGCGGGCCCGTCAAGCGCCTGCTGGGCCGAAAGGGCTGACCTGTGACCGAGCCGGCCAAGGGGTTCGAGCTCGGCGAGGCGACCGGGCTGCTCTCCGAACTGGTCTCGATCTACTCCCCCTCCGGGGGCGAGGGCCGGATTACCGACCGGATCGAGGAGGTCGCCCGCGCGGACGGCCTGACCACCCGCAGGGTCCCGGCGGAGATCGGGCGGGAGAGCCTCGTCGTCGGGGCCGCAACCGACCCGGTGCTGGCAATCGCGGCGCACGTGGACACGATCGTCCCCACCTGGCCGACTGCGCAAAGATCTTCATGCGCCTCCTGTCCCCCGAGAACCTCTCGGCGCTGGAGGCCGCACCGCCCAGGAACGACCCGCCCCGCTACCGGAGGAACACGTGAAGACAGTCCATCCCGTCACCGACCAGCTCGAACCCGAGGAGCTCGACCCCGCCCAGATCGTCACCGGCAACCCGAAGACCTCGGAGCTCACGCTCGCCGAATCCGAGGACGGCCAGGTTTCCGGTCTTTGGCGTTGCACCCCGGGCGTGGTGACGGACACCGAACTCGAGGAATCCTTCCTCGTGATCACGGGGAGGGCCACCCTGACCTATGAGGACGGCCGCGAGTTCATCCTCGAGCCGGGCGTCACCCACCGCTTCGAGGGCGGGGAGAAGACCACTTGGGACGTCCAGGAGACCTTGCTGAAGGCATACTGGATCCGCGAGGGCTGAGGGGCCTCAGCGCCGCTTCCGCGGCTTCTTCTTCAGCTTCAGGGTCAGCTTCTTCGGCTTGCTCACGGACCTCCCCTCGGAGGACGTGAAGCGGATTTTCACAGCGACCTTCACCTTGCCCTTGCGGCGGAGCTTCCGGAGCGCCTTGCCCCTGGCCGACACCTTGAGCCTGACCGTCGCTGCGCGATCCGTCTCCTTGCGCCGGGGCTTCACCGCCTTTGAGCCAAGCAGGGCCACGATCCCGGCCCGGTCGACCATGGCCGGCAGGATCGCGAAGCCCTTCTTCCGGTTGAAGACGGGTTTCTTCAGGGTCAGTTTCGGCTCCCTGACGGGAGGCCCATCCTGGGACTTGACGTGGAAGGAGCGGCCGGCCACCGAGCTCGAGTTGCCCGCCCCGTCGGTCCCCTTGACTTCGAACACATGGGGTCCGAAGGACAGGTCGGACAATGGCCGGTCGCTGGTCGCGCCCGAGCAGGGACCGAACTCGGCAGCATCGAACCGGCACTCGAAGGTCACGTCGGGTTCGTCCGAGCCGAAGGTGAACTCCGGCCGCCGGTCGCTCGTTTCGCCTTCCGGCCCGGATTCGATCACCACGGTCGGTGCGGTGCGATCTACCCGGAAGGACCACTCGGCCGGTTCCGGGTCGTAATTGCCCATCTCGTTCACCGCCCGCACGCCCAGCACGTTTTCGCCCTCGGGGACGTCCTCCCACGTGTACGGCGATTCGCAGTCCATGAAGGTCTCCCCGTCCTTGCTGCATTCGAAGGTCGAGCCTTCCTCCGTCGATTCGAACGCGAACTCGACATCGGTCGTGCTCACCAGGGACGGTGGTCCCGAGGTGAACTCCGTTCCGGGTACCGTGAACTGGATCCGGATCGAGGGGGTGGCGGGATCGGATGCGACCTGGACGGTCCCTCCCGGGAAATAGGAGGAACCGCCACCACCGCCGCCGCCACCGGTGGCGTAGAAGGTTGCTCCGCCCGTCATCGAACCTCCGCCGGCACCGCCGCCACCGCCGTATAGGCCGCCGCCGCCACCGCCACCACCGCCGGGCGGGGCATTGAACGGCCCGGGACCTCCACTGCCTCCCCAGCCAAGCTCACCGTCCGACCCCACTTCACCGGTCTGTCCGGTGCCACCGTAGGGGAAGCCGGCCGGACTGCCGCCACCGCCACCCGCGCTCGCGGAGCCAGCTCCGCCGCCGAAGCCACCGGAGCCGATCGTGTTGTTGGCTCCGGCGGACTCGGCCCGTGCCCCGGCGCTGCCCGCATTTCCTCCGGCGCCGCCCTGCCTGACTCCTTCACCCGTGCCGTTCGCGGTCGAGCCCGCGCCACCCCCGCCGGCCGCGACCACGATCCTGGACTCGAGGGTGCCTTCCTCGAAGAGGCTCTTCGTGCGGATGTCGGTGGCACCGCCGCCTCCGGCGCCGTACGCGCTCGCGAGGCTGTTCATGCCGCCGGTCCCGCCGCCGTTGAAGCCTCCCTGATAGGCGGCGCCGATCCCGGTCCCGCCGTCCTGGCCGACGACCAGGAACAACTCCTGGTTCGGCGTGACCGACATCCGACCCGAGACGGTGGCTGGTCGGCCGCCCTGGATCGAGCCCTTGTCTCCGCCGTTCCCTCCGGTGGCGGTCACGTCGATGGCCCGCACCCCGTCGGGCGCCACGAAGAACTGCTGTCCTCCGGTATAGAGGTACGTGTAGTCGTAGCCGACGGTCTCCTCCTCCGTTTCGGCCGTCGCCGACGTGATTGACACCATCCCTAGTGTGATCGTGAGGATCGCCGCCGCCCTACCCAGCGACCTCCCCCGCCTATGGCTCCTCATGACCCGATACTCGCGCACGCCCGGGATCAGTGCAAGTCCCCTATCGAGGTGCTCATCGCCTCGACCGCCCGCCGGAGGTGTTCGGGTTCCAGGACGGCCGACATCTGGGCCCTGATCCGTGCCGTCCCCTCAGGGACGACCGGGTATCCGAATCCGGTCACGAATACCCCGCGCTCCAGCATGCCCTTCGAGATCGCGATCGCGCGGGGCGTATCGCCGACGATCACGGGCACGATCGCGCTCTCGCCGGGGACCGGGTCGAAGCCGGCCTCCGCGAGCAGCTGCCGGTACTCGGCGGTGTTCCGGCGCAGCCGTTGGACCAGCCCCGGATCCTCGCGGAGCCGGCCCAGGGCCCGGCGGGCGCTGGCCGCCACGGTCGGGGGGAGGCCGTTCGAGAAGAGCTGGGGCCGGGAGCGTTGCTCCAGCACCCGGCAGAGCTCCGTGGAGCCCGCCACGAATCCTCCGGCCGCCCCTCCGAGCGCCTTGCCCAGCGTGCCCGTGACGATGTCGACCCGGCCGTGGAGGCCGAAATGCTCGGCGGTGCCGCGACCGGTCTCGCCCATCACGCCCAGTCCGTGCGAGTCATCGACGATGAGTATGGCCCCGTGCTCCTCGCAGAGCTCGACGAGCCGCGGGATCGGGGCGAGGTCGCCCTCCATCGAGAACACGCCGTCGGTGACCACGAGTTTGCGGCCGGCTCCCGAATGCCCGGCGAGTGCCGCCTCCAGGGCGTCCATGTCGGAGTGCGGGTAGACCGTCTTCCCGCCCGGTCGGGCCAGCCTCATCGCATCGATGATCGAGGCGTGATTCAGCTCGTCCGAGAAGACGTGGGTCTCGCGGTCGCAGAGCGCGTCGAGGACCGCGTGGTTCGCCGTCCAGCAGGAAACGTACGTGAGGGCACCCCCGGTACCCAGGAAGTCCGCCAGGTCGCGCTCCAGCTCGACGTGGGGCTCGAACAGGCCGCAGATGAACCGCACCGAGGCGGTGCCGGCACCGTAGCGCCGCAGCGCCTCCACCCCGGCCTCGATCACCTCCGGGTCGTCGGCCAGCCCCAGGTAGTCGTTCGAGGAGAGGACCACGACCTCGCCGATGCCCTTCAGCCTCGCCACCGGCCCCTGCGGCGACTCGTAGACGCGCAGATCCTTGAGGGTCCCCTCCGCTTCCATCTGGCCGAGCTCGGCCCTGAGGTCGGCGTTGAGCAGGTCTGCAGCCGTCATCGACCCAGGTCCTCGATCGCGCGGGCGACGGCCGCCTCGACCCGGTCCAGGGCCGCGGCGAACGCGTCCGGCGGCATCGAGAGGGACGGCTGGATGTTGAGGGAAGTCGAGCTCGAGTCCGTGAGGATGCCCAGTTCCTCGGCCCTCCGGCCTACCCGGTGCTGGAGCTCCGGATCCCGTTCGCGGCTCTCCCGGTCGCGGACGAACTCGAGGGCCTGGAAGCCGCCGAAGGCCCGGGCGTCGCCCACTTGCGGGTGGCGTTCCATGATCCCGCCGAGTTTCTCGCGACCGACCCGTTCCAGTTCCCGCACGTTCTCCAGTATCGGCTCGTTCTCGAACGCCTCGATCGTCGCCAGCGAAGCCGCACAGGCCCAGGGGAGCCAGGACCAGGTGGAGCCGGTCGGGACGTCGTCGTAACCGCCCATCGCCCGCTCCGAGCCGAGCACCGCGCCGATCGGCGCGACCCCGCCGCCCATCGCTTTCCCGAGGCACATCAGGTCGGGCTGGATTCCCCACCTCTCGACGGCGAACATCCTGCCCGAGCGCCCGAACCCCGTCTTCACCTCGTCCACGGCGAGCAGCCAGCCGTGCTCGTCGCAGAGTTCCCTCAGCGCGTCCCAGAACTCGCGTGAGGGCGCGACGCATCCGCCCGAGCCGAGGATGGGCTCGATCAGGACGCCGGCCACGTCGGCGGGATCGACGGCGTGGAACAGCAGATGGTCCCGGATGAAGTCCACGGTGGCGTCTCCACTGCCGCCGGGGCGCGGCTCCCCGAAGGGGGACCGGTACGGGTTCGGGTAGGGCGCGTGGAAGAAGCCGGCGGTGAGTGGCCGGATGCCACGGCTGATTTCCGTCTCCTCGGCTCCCAGGACGGCGGTGGTGGCGGTCTCGCCGTGGTAGCCGCCGAGGAACCCGAGCACCATCGGCCGACCGGTCGCCCGGCGCATCATCTTCACCGCCGTCTCGACCACCTCGGTGCCGTTGAGCCCCAGGTCGACCCTGGTCAGGGAGTCGGGGGTGATGGATAGCAGCTTCTCCGCCAGCGGGAGCATCAGGTCGGAGGCCACGCCGTGGCTGTCCTCGTTGCCGATGCGCCGCATGGTGTCGGCGAGGGGTGCGATCAGGTCCTCCCGTCCGGCGCCGAGGGGTACCGAGGCCGAGGATGAGACGAGATCGACGAAGGTGTTGCCGTCCAGGTCGTGGACCAGGTATCCGGACTTGGACTCGATCACCAACGGAGCGAGGTGCTCCGCGGTGCCCGGGTAGATCACCTCCCGGAGCCGAGCGAGTTCGGCGGCACTCCTCGGCCCGGGCACCTCTCCCGGGACGGGTGGCAGCAGTTCCTCGCCCTCTGATCGATCCAACGCCAACGTCATCTCTCCTCTCGAACTCATCTGAGTCTAGGCCCGTCCTTCGGTCCGAAACCAAGAAGGGGGACCCGGGCGAGCCCGGATCCCCCGTCCCGGTGTGTGTTACCGGCTACTCCTGACCAAGGAGTGCGCGTTTGGCGACGTCGTGGACCCACGTGTTGTGGTGGACGCCGACCAACTCTTCCGCCAGCGGCCCGACGGCCGTGACGGGGACCATGCCGCCGGTGTGCTCACCGGTCGTCCAGTCCACCTTGAACCACCGCTTGGTGCCCTTGATCTTCACCGGGCCGCTGCGGATCGGAACCTCTCCGTTCGGACCGGCGTTGTTCATGGGCTTCTTGCCCCAGTACGGGATCGGGTCGTCCCCGTCCGCGTTCGTGTTCGGCTCCTCCACGTTCTCGATCGTCATGCCGCCGGTCTCGTGGTCGGCGGTGACGATCAGGAGCACGTTCGGGTTCGTCTTCCGGTACTCCTGGATGGCCTTGACGACCTGGTTCATCGTCTGGCCCGACTGGATCACGTTCCGGACGTCGTGCTCGTGCCCGGCGGAGTCCAGGTCATCGCTCTCGATCGCGAGGAAGAACCCGTTCGGGTTGTCGTCCGCGATGTCGAGGGCCTTCCTGACCATGTCGACCACCGGCACGTAGTGCGGATCCTTCTTGAACTTGTAGCCCTTGGTCTCGATCCAGCGCCGCTTCGCGCTGTCCTGGACGAGGGCGAGCACCTTCGGTCCGGTGAGCGCCGCGACGGTCTTCTTGTCGTACGCGTACTGGTAGCCGAGGCCGATCGCCTTCTTGACGAGGTTCCCCTTCGTGCCTTCCGAATCGTCCTCGCCGTCGGGGTTCGTGTTCGGGATCTTGCCCGGGTGCCCCGGCGGGTACCAGTAGGCCTCGTTGCCGCCCATCAGGATGTCCACCTTTCCGTTGTGGATCTCCTTGTCGGCGATCACGGACTTCCAGTCGCGGTTGATCACCGGTCCGCCGAAGGCCGCGAGCGTCGCGTTCGTCACGTCGTGGTCGTTGATCAGACCGGTCGTCTTGCCCTGCTGCTTCGCGATGTCGAGCAACGTCGGGACGCGCTTCTTGTCCGGACCGAGGCCGGTGTATCCGTTGATCGTCTTCTTCCCGATCGCCCAGGCCGTGGCGCCGGCCGCCGAGTCCGTCACCGCTTCCTTGCGCGGACCTGCCGAGATCGTGTCGAGGAAGCCCGTGTAGGGAAGGGCGTCCATCGGCTGGCGCTTGTTCAGGCCATAGAGGGCGTACTGGATGGCCGTCCTCTGCTGGATGCCCATGCCGTCACCGCTGAGGATGATCACGCTCGTGGCCGGCGTAGGTGCCTCTGCTTCGGACGAGTCATCCCTGGCGAACAACATGACCAGCGCGAGTACTAGAGCCAGGGCGGTCGCTCCCACTACCGCCTTCCGGCTTGAGATTCGCTGAATCACTGACATCTGGGTACCACCTACTCCCATCTAGAGGAATTGTTCAACAATTCGTTCATCCTACAGCGAGTTCCCGCCGTGTCAAGGCAAGACGTCGAAAGATCGGCGTCGTCCTCCCCTCCCGCGGGACAAACGGGACCGAACCGGAAACCGGCCAGCGAAACGCCCGGCACGCATCGCCGGGCTCGAGACCGCGAAGTCGGCGGCCTACTCGCCGGGTTCGTCGTCGTCCGGGCTGCCGAGCTCGTAGATCAGCCCCTTGAAGACCGGTACGCACACGATCGCCAGGAGGATCAGGGTCCAGATCACGGCGGCGAGCGGCGAGATCAGCTTGCCCACCGCTCCGATCGTGACCGCCGCGATGATCACGACGATCAGCCAGCTGAACGCGGCCGACTCACGCCGGATCGGATTCCCGAGGTCGAATCCGAAGCGCTCGCCCCTCGCGGGAACGGGAGATTCGTCCGCGTCGTTCTGCTGCTCGGCCATGCCCCAAGCTTACGGACTTCCGAAACGAAAAACGCCGCCCTGTACGGACGGCGTTTCAAGGTCGGATCCGGGCCGACTCAGATGATGTAGACGGCCAGGAACACGATGATCCACATGATGTCGACGAAGTGCCAGTAGATGCTGGGCACCTCGACGCCGAGGTGGTCCTTCTGTTCCGGGCCGAAGTGGCCTCGGTACGCGCGGATGTTCGCGAAGGTCAGCAACAGCAGGCCGACGAACACGTGTGCTCCGTGCAGGCCGGTGAGGCTGAAGAAGATCGAACCGAAGGCGCCATCACGAGGCGTGAAGCCGATGTGGACGTACTCGTTGATCTGGATGAAGAGGAAGGTCGCACCCAGCAGCCAGGTCAGCGTGAGGCCGAGCTTGAGGCCGCGGTGGTTGTTGTGCTTGATCGCCTCGAGCGCGTAGTGGACCGTGAACGAGGACGAGATCAGCACCGCGGTGTTGATGCCCGCGATCAGGACCGGAAGCTCGATCCCTTCCGGCGGCCAGGACGTGGGGTCGGCAACGACGCGGAGGAAGAAGTAGGACGCGAAGAACGCGCCGAACAGCATGATCTCCGAAAGGATGAAGAGCAGGATGCCCAGCACCGTGCGGTCGATCCGGGCACTCTGGTGAGCCTCCGGCGGACCGTGGTGGTGGTCATCGACGTGACCGTGAGCGGCGATGCTTGCGCTTTCCATCTCTATGCCTCGTTGCTTTCAGCGGTTGAATCTTCGGCGACGCCGGCGGTCACGCCCTCGGCGACCTCCGCGGCCACGGCGGCCGGCGGGCGGCCCGCCTCGTGGTGCGAGACCGGCTTGTCGGTGATCTCGCGCACGCGGCCGACCAGGTTCTCCTGGAGCCAGTGCGACTCCTCCCCGCTCAGGGTCGAGATCAGGATGTCGTCGACCCGGTAGTGCTCGATCGCGGTCTTCACCGCATCGAACGGGTTCGGGCTCATCGGCTGACCCGTCGCGTCGATGTCGGCGTGGTACAGCTTCGCGAGCACACCGGCGAGGTTCCGGGCCACGGTGGCCTCGGAGATGTCGTCGGCGGCCGGCGCGATGATCGTGTACCGGTGCGGACGCTCGCCCGAGCGGTCCAGGAGGCGCTCCTGGAGGTCCGGGCTGGTCAGGGTCCGGTTGGCCACCACCAGCGTGTGCGTGACGTTCAGGCTGATCGAGTCATCCTCGATCCGCACCGGGATGTGGGTGATGTTCGTGACGTCCCCGTAGGTGATCTCGGCCCACTCGAGCAGGTCGCGGCGGGTGAGGCCGAAACGGAAGTCGTACGTGCACGAGAGCAGCACCTCGGCCGGTCGGTGGGCGCGGATCGCGTCACCGAGAGCCAGGTCGTACTCGCGGTCGCCGATCTCTCCGATCGCCTCGATCCCGAACTCGTCGAGCACAGCGAGGGTCACGTCCACGCGGGCGCGGGCCGCTTCCCTGGCCTCGTCGGGATCGATGATCTGTCCCACGGACGGCTGGTTCTGCGGCGCGACGACCACCACGTAGGAGGCGTCGGCCGCCTTCTCGCGGGCCGCCTGCAGCAGCTTGCGGCCGCCGGCGACTTCGTTCAGGAAGATGAGTAGGGGCTTGCTCATGAGGGTGCGGTTACCGTGGTCGGCTTGGGCTCCGGCACGTCCGCCTCTTCACCACCCATGATGGCGTGGCGCGCACCGGGGGTGCCGAACTCGTACGGACCACCGACGACTCTCGGGATCTCGTCGAAGTTGAACACCGGCGGCGGCGAGGAGACCTGCCACTCGATCGAGTTGGCGCGCCACGGGTTGTTGCCGGCCTTGGGGCCGAAACGCCAACTGACGATCATGTTGTAGAGGAAGATGAGCTGGACGGCGCCGAGCACGAAGGACGAAACCGAGATCAGCAGGTTCCAGTCCCCGTACTGTGCCGCGTAGTCGGCGACACGACGGGGCATGCCGTCCATGCCGACCCAGTGCATCGGGACGAAGGTCAGCCACGTGCACACCACGGTGCCCCAGAAGTGGATGCGGCCAAGGCGCTCGTCATACATGCGCCCGGTCATCTTCGGGAACCAGTGGTAGATGCCGGCGAAGATCGTGAACACCGAACCGCCGAAGAGCACGAAGTGGATGTGGGCGACGACGAAGTACGTGTCCGACACGTGGATATCGATCGGGATCATGCCGAGCATGACGCCCGAGATGCCGCCGATCGTGAACGTGATGATGAACGCCAGGGCGAACAGCATCGCGGTCGAGTAGGTGTGGATCTTGCCGTAGAACAGCGTGCCCAGCCAGGAGAAGACCTTGATGCCGGTCGGGACCGCGATCAGCAGCGTCGTGATCATGATCGGCACGCGCAGCCAGCTGAACATGCCGGCCACGAACATGTGGTGGGCCCACACCGAGTAACTGAGCACGACGATGCCGATCAGCGCGAGGGCCATCAGTCGATAGCCGAACACGGGCTTGCGGGCGTGCGTCGAGACGATCTCGGAGATGATCCCGAACCCGGGCAACATCATGATGTAGACGGCCGGGTGGGAGTAGAACCAGAAGATGTGCTGGTAGGAGAGGACGTCGCCACCCTCGAGGAAGTTGAAGAAGTTCATCCCGAGGATGCGGTCGAAGAAGACCATGAACTGGGCGCCCGCGACGAACGGCGTGGCACCGACCACGAGCAGCGAGGTAGAGAGGTTCGCCCAGACGAGCAGCGGCATGCGCCACAGGTTCATGCCGGGCGCACGCATGGTGATGATGGTCACCAGGAAGTTGAGCGCCGTGGCGATCGACGACGCACCGGCGAACTGCACGCCGATGTTGAAGAACGACTGACCGAGCGGGGCACCCGTCGAGAGCGGGGCGTAACCCGTCCAGCCGGCATCGAACGATCCGCCCGGGGCCAGGAAGCTGGCCAGGAAGATGATGCCGGCGATCGGCAGCAGCCAGAACGAAAGCGCGTTGAGGCGCGGGAAGGCCATGTCCGGCGCGCCGATCATCAGCGGCAGGACGTAGTTGGCGAGGCCCGCGAACACGGGGATGATGAACAGGAAGATCATCACCACGGCGTGCGTGGAGAAGAGGCCGTTGAAGGTGTTGGCGGCGACGATCTGCGCGCCGGGCTGGGCCAGCTCGGCCCGCATCAGGAGCGCGAGGAGCCCGCCGATCAGGAAGAAGAAGAGGGTGGTGACGACGTACTGGGTGCCGATCACCTTGTGGTCGGTGTTGAACTTGAAGTAGTCCTGCCACCTGGTGGCCCCGTGACCGGAGTGGTCCTCCGGGATGGTCGGCTTGCCGGCCGCCCAGCGGAACCAGTAGTCGAACGCACCGAAGCCGATCAGGAAGCCGAACGGGGCGGTGATCAGCGGGACGATCACGTGCGGGTACCCGGTCTGCTCGGTCTGGAAGATGTCCAGACCGGAAATGGCACGCAGCGCAACCACAAGCCCGAAGCCGAAGGCAGCGCCGATGATCGTGCCGATCGCGGCGCGATACCAACCCGGTTGTCTGATTGCCACTGCCATTACTTGACCTCCATCACTGTTGTCCGGGGCGCGGACTTCACTCTTCCTCATCCCCGGTTACTTCGGTAACGCCGCTTCCTTCGATACCCCCGGACTTTTCTTCGATCTTCGCCTGGGCCTCGCGGTACTGGTCGACCGTCTTCAGGAAGTCGTCGGGGACCTCCTGGTCGAGCGACTCGAGCCAGGCCTCGTACTTCTCACGCGACTCGACGACGACCTTGGCACGCATGGTGGTGTGCCCGATGCCGCAGAGCTCGACGCAAATCAGCTGGTAGGTGCCCTCCTTGTCGGGAGTGACGACCACATCGGTCTTCAGTCCGGGGACGGCGTCCTTCTTGATGCGCCACTCGGGCACCCAGAAGGAGTGGAGCACGTCCTGGGCCTGAAGGTCGAAAATGATCTGCTCGCCGACGGGCACGTGGACTTCGCCTTCCGACCACTTGTCGCCGGACTCCGGGTAGCCGAACGTCCACGCGAACTGCTGGGCGTACGCATTGATGTGGATCGCGTCCGCTTCCTTCTTCTCGATGTCGTTGAGGACGGCCCACGAGTAACCGGCGAGACCGAGGACGATCGCCACCGGGATCAGGGTCCAGACGATTTCGAGCTTGGTGTTGCCGTGGATCGGCAGGCCGTCGCTCTCGTCACCCGGCTTGGCCCTCCACTTGATCAGGGCATAGCCGAGGGCCACGCAGACCAGGGAGAAGATGAAGGACGAGATCACGATGGTGACGTCCAACAGGGTGTCGATCGGCCCGGCCGCGGTGGACGCAGAGCCACCGAACCAGTCGAACTGGAGCAGGATCACGGACTGGATCACGCCGAAGACGATCGTGGCGAGGACCAGTTTCAAAATCGGAAGACGAGTCATGAGGCGCCCGCCATTCTATTGAAGCGGCAGACGAAAGCTTCCTGACCCCCCATCAGTTCGACTCCACTCTCCGGACTTGGCCTGCTGATGCGGAAATCACGTCCCTCGCGACCCCCTCCCAACTCCAATTCCTATCCGCGGACTCGGCAATGTTTCGGCCGATCCGGAGCCTTTCGTCCCTCTCGAGGGCCAGCCAGGAGTTGACCTTCCCGGCCAGTTCGACCACCGCCCCGGGGCCGAGCGGCAGGCCGATCATGTCCCTCACCTCGGGCACCTCCCGCGCCAGGGTCGCCGTCACCTCGGCCAATCCGGAGTGCTCGGCGCACACCGGGAGTACGCCTGAGGCCGCCGCCTCGGCCGCCACCATGCCGAAAGCCTCGGGAAACGTGCTCGGCACGATCATCGAGTCGGCGGCCGGCACCACCTCGGCGACCTCGGAGTGCTCGAGGCGGCCGGCGAACTGGATCGAACCCCGTGCCGCCCGGCCCGCCTCGGCGTATCCCTCCGGGGGCGAAGCGAAGAACCCGGACAGGAACTCGAGCGGCGCCTCCTCCCCTCCTTCGAGGCCGCGCCCGACCGCCGCGATCTCCCGGGCCGCGTCGAGGTCGCCGTCGCAGACCGCGGTGACCAGTGCCCGCAGCCCCATCTCGTAGGCCCCGAATCCGACCAGGAGCAGGCTCGCTCCCGGATTGGCGGCGCGGATCAGCGGCCACGCGGCCACGATCAGGTCGACCCCCTTGGAAACGATGAGCTTCCCGACGAAGATCACTCGGGGGCCGTCGGCTGCGGCGAAGGCGTCCAGCGCGGCAACCGCATCCTCGGCTTCCCGGCCGAAGGTGGTCGACGGCGGTTCCCCCTCGATCTCGTCCCGGAGCGAACGGATCCTCGCCTCGTGGCCGGCCGGATCCAGCGGCGCGAAGGCTCGGGTGTCGACCCCCGGGGGCCCGAACCCCGTCTTCTCCTCCAGCCCGAGGCCCGGGACCGCTTCCCACATGGAGGCGGCCGTGTGATGCGATCCGACCAGGACCGCGGCGGCGGGCTCGAGTCCCTCCGCCGCGTAGGGGACGAAACGCGGGTTCGGCTTGATCGTGTACTCGAGGTCGGAGCCGTGGTTCTTGACCGCGTACGGCCTCACCCCCGCCCTCGCGAACACGACGGGGCCCATGATCAGGTGGTTCGCCAGGGCCGCGTCCGCCCCGCCGATCCGGTCCTGGACCGAACGAACGGCCTCCACGTTCACGCTTATGTAATGCTCGACCTCCTGGTCCGACAGCCTGGGGAACGCCCTGGCCTCGAACCCTTCGTACGGATCCTCGACGTAGACGGGAAGCAGGGGACCGATCGGCGGCCGGTAGACGGTCACCGATCCCTCCCCCGCCAGCGACCGTAGCTCCTCGACCGAGAGCGGGCCGATCCCGTCGTCACCTGCGTCTGGCCAGGTGCCGACCGAGTTCACCCAGTCCAGCTCCCCGGCCTCGAGGTCCTGGCAGAGCAGATGGACGTCATGCCCGAGCCGCGCGAGCGCCTGCGCGAGGTTGGCGTTGTAGATGTTGCTGCCGGTCCCGCGGAGCAGGTACCCGTGAAAGATGAGGATCTTCATTAGGGATATTCTCCACGCTGATGAGCACCGAAAGCGCAACGAACGAACCGATCTTCCGTCTCCGTGCCCCCGCCTCCGGCCGGGAGGCCATCGCCCCCGTCAGGGAAGGCGTCGTCTACCGGGACCAGGAGACCGGTGAGGAACTCGAGCCCGTGGCCCGCGTCCTCCCCGCGAACGAGGGTGGTTCGACCCTCCCTCGCACCCCGGCGAACCTCCGGATGTGCCGCCGCTGCGAGCAGCTCACCCCGCGGGACCTCGCCAACTGCGAGTTCTGCGGCCTGCCCGCCTAGCGGGCGACCACCGTCGCCGTGTAGAGCAGGCGACTGGCGTCGTAGTAGCAACCGTAGAGGCGCACCGAGTTCACCTTCCGCTGCGGCCTGGAGTCACGCAGAGCCGGGTTCGGCCGGTCGCGGTCGTCGGTCCCGATGATGCACTTGTCGCTCGCGCGGCTGCCGCGCCAGGTGTTGTGCTTCTGAGCCGTCGCGCAGCGGGCCGGGTTCACGATCCCGCCCGTCGGTGACGGTGAGCAGGCGTACGGAACCCAGAAGGCGGGTGCCCACGTCGGGATGGTGAGCGCCACGACGTCACCCTTTGCCACGTTCAAGGGTCGGATCAGCGCGAACCGGACGGTGGTACCGAAGTACGGGTTCAGGGTCTGGACCCCGCTCTGCCTGATCAGGCGGTAGCGCGGGTTGCCCTTCTTGCCCTTGTTCACCTGTCGCAGCACCGCGATGCCTGCCTTCGACGGCGTCCCGAACAGCTCGTTGAAGTAGGGGAACTGGGCGGCCCCCCACCTGGCCGAGTCACGCCGCGTCGGGTTCGAAAGCGAGATCGACCACGAGATCACCTTGCCGCGCCGGAACGGAACCACGAAGTTCTTGCCGCGGTGGCCACGCTGGAACACCTGGTAGCCGGTGACCTTGCCCTCGGCCTTGCAGGCACGGGCACCCGCTCGCGTGCCGCAGTTCGGGGTCACCTTGTGCTTCGTCGCACCGAGGACCACGCGCCGCCCGCTGTCGCCGGACGCGACGTCGGAGCTGGACCCGAGGGCCGCCATGACGAGCAGGCCGACGAGGACGAGGGCACCGATCAGGGCGGTTCGGGGCCTGATGGAGACGCTCTCTTGTCGGGTTCGACTCATACCTTCTCCAACACCGAGGCTAACCTCCCGTTGCGGAAGGTCAAGCGTGGCGCGGGCTCGGGAAATCCCGCCCGCGGTCAGTTGCCGACGATGGTCGCCGAGTAGAGCAGGACGCTGCCGCCGTAATAGCAGGAGTAGCGCCTGACGGAGTTGATTCCGGTCTGGGGAGCCGTCCTGGCGAGCTGCTCGTTCGGGGTTCCGTCATCGTTGCGCCCCAGGTTGCAGGTCTCCTTGCCTTCTTCCCCCCTGGGGACGCGGCTGCCTCGCCAGGTGTACCGCTTCTGTGCGACCGCACACCGCGCCGGGTCGAGGTTCCCGAACGACGGGTCGTCGTTGCATACGCGGGGCGACCAGAAGGCCGGGACCCAGGTCGGGATGGTCAGGGCGACGATGTTGCCCTCGTAGACGTTGAGCGGCTGCTGGAGAGCGAAGGTGACCCTGGTCCCGAAATAGGGGTTGAGGACCTCGACCGGGCTCCTGCGGACGAGCTTGTACCTGGGGCCGTTCTTCTTCTTTTTCTCGACCTGTCGCAGGATGGCGATGCCGGCCTGGGATGGGGAGCCGAAGATCTCGTTGAAGGTCGGGAGCTGCGGCAGGTTGTCCTCCACCGCGACGGCGGTCGGCCGTGAGAGCGAGATCGACCAGGCGACCAGCTTCCCGTTGAAGGGCACCACGAAGTTCCTGCCGGGGTACTTGGCGGACAGGGCCTGGAACATCGTGACCTTGCCCTCGACCCGGCAGTCGCGGGTGAAGTCCCGGCCGCAGTTCGGCTTGAAGCTGTTCAGGTTCTTCGCGCCGAGCTCGATGAACTTGGTGGACTTGGCCTCGGCCGCGGGGGCCGGAAGAACCGTCGTCGCCAGCACGAACAGGCCGGCCAGGAACGTCAGGAACCGTGCGACCGAGGGGCCGCTTGAGGTGAGGGGGAAGCGGAGCATCAAATATTGGAACACGGTTGGGCGCCTCAATGTTGCGCTCCGGCGCCTCTCCCGGCGCGAGCGGATGAAAGCGGTTACTTGTACCGGTACGTGATCCGGCCGCGGGTCAGGTCGTAGGGGGAGAGCTCGATCTTGACCCGGTCTCCGGGCAGGATCCGGATGTAGTGGCGCCGCATCTTTCCGGAGATGTGACCCAGGACCTCATGGTCGTTGTCCAGCTTGACCCGGAACATCGTATTCGGGAGGGCTTCGGTGATCTCACCCTCCATCTCGATCTTTTCTTCTTTAGCCATGCGGAGATGAGGCTACTACTCACCCGGCTTCGAGGAAGGCACGGGCATGGGCTACAGCTTCACTTGCATCCGTGATCTCTCCGGCGTAGCGGGCCGCGGCGAGCTCGTTCATGACCTCGCCGAGCCGCGGGCCCGGCTCGATGCCGAGCTGCTCGGCGAGCTCTTTTCCGCCCAGGAACTGCTTCGGTGGTCCCTCCCGGTCCCAATCGAGGCCGTGACCCACCATCTCCGCCGCGAGCTCGAGGTGGCCGGCCACCATCTCCTGGCTCGCGATCGAGGCGGTACCCCGGGCCGCCAGGCGATCCGCCACCGTGAGCAATGTCACATCCACGGAAACCGGATCCGTCCGGTCGAGGTAGGCGTAGACCTGCCTCCGGTCGAGCGGACGCCGGTTCACCATGAAGCCCAGGATCAGGTGGTGCAGGGTGACCCCCTTCAGGTAGCCGATCAACTTGCGGCTCGCCCGGAGTTCGCGAAACCGCGCCTCGATCAACTCTGCCCCGGCGACGTCGTGGCCGCGGAAAGAGACGAACCCGTCCTCCTCGCTTCTGGTGTCGGGCTTGGCGCAGTCGTGCAGCAGCGCGCCCAGGCGCAGCGCCGTGCCCCGGTCTGCGCCGTCGGCGAGCGGCCGCGACAGGTACTCGGACACCTCCGGAGCCCGGTCACCCGTGAACCTCTCGAGGTCGGACTCGATCCGGAGGATCCCCTCCACCACCTCCATCGTGTGCCCGTACACGTCGAGGTGGTGGTTCGGCCCCTGCACCACGCCGTGCAGCCGGCCGATCTCGGGCAGCACCGAATCGAACAGGCCGATCCGATCCATCGCCCCCAGCCCGCCCAGCGGATCCCGGGCACCGACCAGCAGGACCAGTTCGGCCAGGATGCGTTCGCCGGCCGGCTCGGCCGCCCGCGCCGAAGTCGCGCGCGCCAGCTCCAGCGTGTCCGGATCGATTTCCCACCCGAACTGCGCGACGAAGCGCGCCGCCCGCATCAGGCGGAGCGGGTCGTCGGAGAACGAAGTCGGCCCGCAGGCCCGGATCGTGCCTCCCGTCAGGTCCCGGAGCCCGCCGAGCGGGTCGATGGCGCGCCCGTCAGCGAGTCCGACTGCCACCGCCCCGACCGTGAAGTCGCGCAGGGCCAAGTCGGCCTCGATCGTCCCGGCCCGGAGCTGGGTCACGTCCACTTGCCAGGAGTCGTCGCGGGCCTTCGCCCGCCAGGCCGGAAACTCCTCCGACAGCTCGAAGGCGATCCCGTCGAGGGCCCGGGCGATCGCCCGGGCCGGTCCCTCGGGCGGACCGGCCACGGCGACGTCCAGGTCCTTCACCTCCCGTTCCAGGGCGACGTCCCGGACCGCGCCGCCCACCATCCACGCCGGCGTGCCCGCCAGCACCTCGCGCACGCGGTCGAGCCGCGGCACCACCATCGCCCGGCGACCGAGCTCTTCCAGGTCGACTACGGTCACCCGGACTCGCCGTCCGTGCCGACGCGGGGTACCCGGGGCGAGATCCCGCAGGTCACCTCGTAATTGATCGTCGACAGGGGCACGGCGACCTCCTCGGCCAGGATCGTCTCCCCGCCCTGGGTTCCGATCAGGGTGACCTCGTCACCCACCCTCACGTCGGAGTCGGGGCCGACGTCGACGGTGATGTTGTCCATGGAGACGGTGCCGGAGATCGGGTACCGCCGGCCGCGGATCAGCACCTCGCCGCGATTCGAGAGCCCACGCCGCACGCCGTCCCCGTACCCGACGGGGATCGCCGCGACACGGGTGGGCTGCGTCGCCCGCCAGGTGCGGCCGTAACCGGCGCTCTGGCCCGTCTCGAAGTCCTTGACCGAGGCGACCCAGGAGTGGAGGGAGAGCACCGGCCGGAGGCCGTGCCGGGCGGGGTCCACGCCGAACGGATCCATGCCGTACGTCGCCACTCCGGGCCGCACCATGTCGAAGTGGCAGGCCGGGTCGGCGATCATCGCCGCGCTGTTGGCGGCATGCACCTTCACGTCGGGGAACTCGCGCCGGGCGCGCTCGGCCATCTCGGCCATGCGGTCGCGCTGCAGGTCACGGAAGGTCGTGTCCTCCTCGTCGGCGGTCGCGAAGTGGGTCCAGACGGCGACGAGGCGAAGGTTCGGGTGGGAATCGGCGGTGCGTGCGAGTTCCAGCACCATCTCGGGATCGGTGGTGCCGAGCCGCCCCATGCCGGTGTCGTACTTCACGTGGACCCCGACCACCAGGCCGGCGGCGGCGGCCTGTTCGGCCAGCGTCGCCAGGAAACCCGGTTCCCAGGCGGCGACGTCGGCCCCGGCGGAGATCGCCATCTCTATCTCGCCGGGTGCGAGTGCGCCGAGCACCAGCAGCGGGATGTCGGGCGCGACGCTGCGGACCAGTACCGCCTCGCCCGCGGTGGCGACGGCGATCCGGTCGGCACCGGCCTCCGCGACGGCGTTCACGCAGTGGAGCGCTCCGTGACCGTACGCATCGGCCTTCAGGACCGGGCAGAGCTCGACGCCGTCGGCGAGGCGTGACTTCAGCTCCCGGCAGTTGTGCCGGAGGGCGGCCAGATCGATCCGGGCTTCCGCCCGCTCGTTCATCAGGCGCCGGTGAGGGCGGCCAGGACGTCCACTCGGGTGACCACGCCGACCAGTCGGCCCTCGTCGTCGACTACCGGCAGGCGGTTGTGCTTCTTCTCGGAGATCAGGCGGCCGGCGTTCTCCGCCGGCTCGTCGGGCCCGACCGTGATCGGGTCCGGGGTCATCATCTCCTCGGCGGTCGAGGCGAACGCCTTCTTCGCTCGCTCCTCGAAGTGCTTGGTCGACTCGAGGAACACGATGCCGCCCATGATGTTCACGTAGTGCGGGAGGTGGAAGTCGGATTCCTCGTCGGAGATCACGAGGTCGGACTCGGTGACGATGCCGAGCACCTTGCGGTCCTCGTCGACCACCGGTACGCCCGGCAGATCGTTGGTCTGTAGAACCTCGATCACCTTGCGGACATCGTCGTCCGGGGAAACGGTGGCGGGCTCGCGGTCCATGATTTCTGCGACGGTCGGCATCGGCGGCAGCTTATTTCATAGGGCGGCCGGAGGGACCATTGCGCGGGGAATCGCAGCGATCACGTCGGAGGCGATCACGCCGTCCCGGTTGCCGACGTCCAGGGCGGCGATCTCACCGGCGGAAGCGTGGGCGAGCACGGCCGCGGAGGCCGCCTCGAACGCGTCGAGTCCGCGGGCAAGGAACGCCCCGGCCAGCCCGGCCAGCACGTCGCCCGTACCCGCCGTCGCAAGGGCCGGCGCGGGCAGCGTGTTCACGGCGACCCGGTTCCCGTCGGTGACGATCGAGTCGTCCCCCTTCAGGACGACCACGGACCCGGTCTGGCGGGCCAGCGAGCGGGCCGACTCGAGACGCCGGTCCGCCACCGTCCTCGAATCCACTCCCAGCAGACGCCCCGCCTCACCCGCATGGGGCGTGAGGACGGTCGGGCCCGGGCGCGACGCCAGCGCCCCGCAGTTCGTTCCGATCAGGGTCAGGGCATCGGCGTCGACCACCAGGGGCGAGGGGATCGTCGGCGCCAGTTCCTCGACCAGCCGGGCCGTTTCCTCCCGCCTCCCGATCCCCGACCCGAGCACGACCGCCGCCGCGCCCTCCAGATGGTCGGCCAGATCAGGCCCGAACCCGTCCCCCAGGGCGGTCCCTTCGCCGAATCCCCGGGTCATCACCTCGGTCAGCTTCGCCTCGAAGATGTCCTCCAGTCCGCCAGGCACGGCCGCTGTCGCGTAGCCGGCCCCGCCCCGGATCGCCGCCTCGGCGGCAAGGCAGACCGCGCCGGTCAGCCCCCTGGAACCGCCGACGATCGAGACGCGGCCGGAGGTGAACTTGGTCGAGTTCGCCGATCGCCGGGGCAGCAGCGACAGCACCGAGGGGCGGATCGCTCCTCCGGCGCGAGGTTCCGGGGCGCCGTCGGGGATCCCGATCGGCACGACTTCGGTGACGCCACAGAGGTGCTTTCCGGGAGCGATCAGGTGGCCCAGCTTGCGCTGGTGGAAGGTGACGGTGCGGTCGGCCCGGACGGCGGTTTCGGCCGCCTCGCCGGTCGACGCGTTCACGCCCGAGGGGACGTCGCAGGCGACGACGGGCCGGCCAGACTCGTTGACGGCCCGGATCGCGCCGGCCAACGGTTCGCGCGGTTCGCCCTCGAAACCGGTGCCGAGCATCGCGTCGATCACGATGCCCCTGAGCGAGCCCGGCGACAGCTCGCCCTCCAGGACCTCGGCGATGCCGTCGGGAAGCCGGTCGAGGTTGGCCCGGGAATCCGGGCTCAGTCCGTCCCTGTCCGCGAACAGGATGACCCGAACGTCGAATCCCGATTCGGCGAGGTGGCGCGCCGCGACGAGGCCGTCGCCGCCGTTGTTGCCCTTGCCGCAGACCACGGTGACCGGACCCCCGGCGGCCATGTCGGCGGTAGCCCGGGCGAGGCCGCGGCCGGCCGCCTCCATCAGCTCGAGGGAAGGCACCCCCGCCTCCTCGATCGCCCAGCGGTCCGCGGCGCTCATCCCCGCCGCGTCGTAGACCGGATCGAGCCAGTCCTCCACTCAGGCCTCCTCGGCGACGGCCACGGCGCCGGCCATCTCGCGTTCGTGGGTGAGGCTCACGTGGATCGCGACCCCGCGCGCCTCGGCCTCCTCGAGGGCCTTGCCCGAGAGCCGTATCGACGGCCCGGGATCCACGTCGTCACCCGGTACCACCTCGATCTCGCGGAGGCTCGTGCCGGGCCCGAGCCGAAGCGCTTTCACCACGGCCTCCTTTGCAGCGAAACGGGCCGCCAGGTGGCGGCCCGGACGCGCCCGGGTGGATGCGTACTCGATCTCGGCGGGCGTGAAGAGGCGATCGGCGAGGCGGGGATGCCGGTCGAGGGCCCGTTCGATCCGGGCCACCTCGATCAGGTCCATCCCCACCCCGGCGGTCATTAGTTTCTTTCTCTACTCCTGGACGCCGATGTTGAACTCGAAGGTGCCTTCCTCGTCGCTCGAGCCGGCGGCCATGTACGTGAACTTCTTCAGGATCGCGGCGGCCTGACGGGCGCTCTCGTCGGGGAGGCTCTTCACCAGCCTGGCGATGCCGGCCGGGTTCGCGAACATGGTCAGGCCATCCTTCTCCGTGGAGGCGTCGGCGGCCTTGTAGGTGTCGGTGTCGGCCAGGGTCTGACCGCTGCCGTTGAGGGCATTCATCGCGGCCTTGAGGCCGACCCCGATGACCAGGCGGTCGTCCTTCACTCCGACCACGATCGGGCGGCCGGGCAGTTCCGGTGTGAAGACCCGGAAGCCGGCGACTCCGCCCGGCAGGGGCCGGACGCTGGCGTCACCGGCGAGGCCGATCAGTGACGAGATACCTCGCAGCGAGCTCTCGATCGGCTCGATGTTCGAGCTGGTCGCGACCAGGGCGCCGCCGAGGTTGCGCTGGTTGTTGCCGTTGACGAACACGGCGACGGTCTCGAGGGACTCGATGATGCCCTTCACGTCGACCTGGCCGGACGCCTCGTTGATGAACTTGTCGACGTCACCCGGCTTGAGCATGCCCGGGATCCCCTCCTCGTTGAGGGCGTCCATGATCTTGGTCGCGTTGGGTCCGACGTCGCCGGTCCCGGTCGCGAACAGCGAGTTGGCCGGGAACGTCTGGATCACCGCGGACGGGTCCCCGCTGCTCAGGTCCGTACCCGCGTTCGAGTAGCCCTTGAGCGAGATCTCGTCGGCCTCGGGGACCAGGCTGACCACGGTGCCGGTGTTCTCGAAGTCGATGCCGAGCGCGGAGTAGAGGCCGCCGAGGTCGGCACCCTCCTGCTCGATTGCGTCCAGGTACGGCTGGTTGGAGCTGAACGCGGTCAGCAGGGCGCCGTCCTCGACGTGGTCGGAAAGGTTCTTGAAGGTGTCGGTGCCGGCGAGGTTGTCGCCCTTGGAGGCGTCGACCGCCGCCTTGAATTCCGCCTCGGAGCTGCCGATGACCACGTAGTCGTCGACGATGCCCACGACCGAACCGTCGTCATCGGCGACCTTGTAGGAGAAGCCCTCGTATTCGCCGTCCGTGGCGCCGTCGCTCTCGGCCTGCTTGTCGATGAAGGACTGCGCGGCGTCGGTATCGGTGGACTCGACGATCATCGCGTACGAGTCGGTTTCCTCGGCCAGCGAGGCCGAGGGATCCTCGAAGTCCGTCGCCGCGTCGGTGTCCGAACCGAGCGACGCGGGATCGACGTTGACGAAGACGCCCGCGTTCTCGCCCAGCCACGGCTTGACGTCCGCGTCGAAGTCGACTTCGCCGTCCTCGTTGATGCCGTCCTTGATCAGCTCGCCGAGGTTGACGCCCGCGATCTTCTCGGAGAGTGCGTCGATGTTGGAGGCGACATCGCCCTCGGGCTGGACCGCGCCTTCGACGAAGACGGGAGCGTCGGCCGGCGCGTACTTGGCCAGCTCGCTCGAACCGGAATCGTCGGATCCACCACAGGCGCTGATCGTGAGCGCGGCGAGACCGGTGGCGAGGACTGTGGGAATTGAGTACTTCTTCAGATGACTGGGCATGGCGAGGATCTTAACGCCGCCCCTTGCGAACACATTGCGATCCCGGTATCGGGGTTACTCGACCGTTACCGTCTTGGCGAGGTTCCTCGGCTGGTCCACGTTCAGGCCGTTCAGCCTGGCCACGTGGTAGGCGAGGAGCTGGAGGGGCAGGATCGCCAGCAACGGCTGGAGGACCCAGTCCGTGCGGGGCACCTCGATCGTCTCCTCCGACACCTTCGCCACCCTCTCGTCCCCCTCGGTCGCGACCGCGATCACGTCGGCACCGCGGGCCTTGACCTCCTCCATGTTCGAGAGGACCTTGTCGAGGATCGGGCTGTCGGTCGCCACGCACACCACCGGCGTCGATTCGTCCAGGAGGGCGATCGGACCGTGCTTCATCTCGCCGGCCGCGTAGGCGTCGGTCGGGATGTACGAGACCTCCTTGAGCTTCAGTGCGCCCTCGAGACAGACGGGCAGGCCGATGTGGCGGCCCAGGTACAGGAAGAACTTCTGGTCGTAGTGACGCTTCGCGATCTCCAGCATCCGCTCGGATTCGGAGTCGATCGTGGCCTCCATCTTCTCCGGGATCTGGCGCAACTCGTTGATGAGATGGCTCACCTCGGAGAAGCCCAGGGTGTCGCGGAGCTCGGCGAGGCGCAGGGCGACGAGGTACATGGCCGCGACCTGGGCGACGAAGGTCTTGGTCGCTGCGACGCCGATCTCGAGGCCCGCCCGGGTGAACAGGACCGCGTCGCTGTCGCGCGTGGCCTGGCTGCCCATGATGTTGGTGATCGCCAGTACCTTGGCGCCGCGGTCGCGGGCGAGGCGCATCGCCGCCAGCGTGTCGGCGGTCTCGCCTGACTGGGTGATGCCGATGACCAGGTCGTTCTCCCCGATCACCGGATCGCGGTACCGGTACTCGGAGGCGATGTCCATCTCGACCGGAACCCGGGCCCAGCGCTCGATCGCGTAACGGCCCACGAGACCGGCGTGATAACTGGTGCCGCAGGCGACGATCACGATCCGGGCGGCGTTCCTGAGCACGTCGTCACCGAAGCCGATGTCGGAGAGGTCGACGCTGTCGTCATCCGACAGCCGGTCCAGGATGGTTTCGGCGATCGCCTCGGGTTGCTCGTGGATCTCCTTCATCATGAAGGTGTCGTAGCCGGCCTTCTCGGCCTGCTCGTCGTCCCACTCGACCTCTTCGGTGTCCCGCTCGACCGGCTCGCCATCCGCCGTCGTGACGGTGGCACCATCCGGCGTCAGGGTGACGATCTCCCCGTTGTCGATGGTCAGCACGACACGGGTCTCGTTCAGGAACGCCGGGATCGCGGAGGCGATGTAGTTCTCGCCCTCCCCGATGCCCACGATCAGCGGCGTCTCCTTGCGGGCGCCGACCAGGACCCCGGGCGTATCCGAGTGCATCGCGACGATCGAGTAGTGGCCCCGCATGTCGGCGTAGGCCTTGCGGACGGCCTCGGTCAGGTCACCCTCGAAGTAGCGGGCGATCAGGTGCGCGACCACCTCGGCGTCGGTTTCCGAGGTGAACACGACGCCGTCTTCCTCGAGCCGCTCCTTGATCCGGACGTAGTTCTCGACGATGCCGTTCAGGACGATCTGGACCTTGCCGGACTCGTCCCCGTGCGGATGGGCGTTGGCTTCGGTCACCCGGCCGTGTGTGGCCCAGCGGGTATGGGCTATGCCCGTGAAGTTCCCGTTCGAATCGGGCTCGCCGCCGACCTCGGCATCGCTCTCGGCGAGCGCGCTGCGCAAACCCTCCAGGTTGCCCACGGCCCGCACCTTCTTGACTTCGTCGTCCGGGACGAGAATCGCCACCCCGGCCGAGTCGTATCCGCGGTATTCGAGCTTCTGCAGTCCGGCGACGAGGATCTCTTCCGCGGGACGACCCCCGACGTATCCGATGATTCCGCACATGAGCGCTAAAGGTTATCCGTGCCGCATCCTCGTCGAGGAAACGCGCACCAGACGCGCGTTCAGCCCAGCTCGGACCTGACGAGCGCCGCCAGGGAGTCGCAGATCTCCCGCGCCCGGTCCTCGGTCGGGGCCTCAGCCATGACCCGGACCAGCGGCTCGGTGCCGGAGGGACGGATCAGCACGCGGCCCTCCCCCTCCAGCTCACCGTTCAGCCGGTCGGCCTCGTTCCACACCGCATCGGCGCCGGCGATCGCCTCCCGGTCCGCGACCTCGACGTTGACCAGGACCTGCGGCAGCTTCTCCATCACGCGGGCCTCGGCCAGGTCGCGGCCACGAAGCGCGTCGAGCAGCATCAGGGCGGCGGCGATGCCGTCCCCGGTCGGCGCGTAGTCCGTCGAGATGATGTGGCCGGACTGCTCGCCGCCCAGCACCCAGTCCTTCTCGCGCAGAGCCTCGAGTACGTAGCGGTCACCGACCTTGGTCACCTCGACCTCGATCCCGGCCTCCCCCATCGCCCGGTGGAAGCCGTAGTTGCTCATCACGGTCACCGCGACCCCGCCCCCGAGGCTCCCCCGGGCGGCGCGCTCGGCCGCGACCAGCGCGATCAACTCGTCACCGTCGAACGGACGCCCGTCGCCGTCCACGGCCAGCACCCGGTCACCGTCGCCGTCGAAGGCAAAGCCGATGGCCGCGTCGGAGGACCCCACGTGCCCGGACAGGAGATCCAGCGAGGTCGAGCCGCACCCTTCGTTGATGTTGCGTCCGTCAGGCTCGATCGCGAGCAGCTCGACGTCGGCGCCCAGGCGGGTGAAGATCTCCCCCGCCACCGCATAGGTGGCCCCGTTGGCGCAGTCGAGCGCCACCTTCAGGCCCTTCAGGTCGAGACGGAAATAGCTCTCCAGGGCTCGCAGGTAATCCTGATCGGCTCCCTCGAGACGGCGGATGCGACCCGGCCGTCCGGCGGCGGCCGGGGGTTCGTGGATCAGACTCTCGATGCCCGCCTCGGTCTTATCGTCGAGCTTGCCGCCGTCGCCCCCGAACAGCTTTATCCCGTTGTCGTGGAAAGGGTTGTGCGATGCCGAGACCACTGCCGCCATCTCGAAGCCATGGTGGCGCGAAACCAGGGCCGCAGCGGGCGTCGGCAGGATTCCCGCCAGATACGCGTCCCCGCCCGCCTCGGTGATGCCGGCGGCGAGCGCGGCCTCCAGCATCGGGCCCGACTCCCGGGTGTCCCTGAGGATCAGCACCCGCGGTCGCTCGACGCCCCGGGACCGGCGCAGCGACTCGGTGCCGGCCCTGCCCACGGCGAGGGCCAGCTCCGCGGTCAAGACGTCGCCGACGCGTCCGCGTACTCCGTCGGTGCCGAAGAGAGTGCGGGTCGGAGTCGACACGCCTGCTTGTCCGGGCCTAGCGCTTGGAGAACTGCGGCCGCTTACGGGCCTTCTTCAGGCCGGCCTTGCGGCGTTCCTTCGCCCGCGCGTCGCGGGTCAGGAAACCACGCTTCTTCAGCTCGGGGCGAAGCTCCGGATCGACCTCGGTGAGGGCACGGGCGATGCCGTGACGGATCGCGCCGGCCTGGCCGGAGATGCCGCCGCCGTGAACGCGGATCTTGATGTCGACGTTCGACTCGTAGCCGGTGGCGACGAGCGGCGAAGTAACGACCGTGCGATGCCGGGGACGAGGGAAGTAGTCCTCGATCTCGCGGCCGTTGATCTTGATCTGGCCGTCACCCGGAAGGATGATCACGCGGGCGACTGAGCGCTTGCGCTTGCCGGTGGCGGAAAAACGGGCGTCCTTGGCGAGGTTCACCGGGGCGGGCTTGGCGACGGGCGCGTCGTCGTCCTCGTTCGCGGCGGCGGCCTCACGGGCGCGACGCTCCTCTTCCTCGGCCTCGCGAGCGGCACGCTCCTCGGCGCTCAGCTCGACCTCGGGCTCCGGCTCGGTGAGCGGCTCCAGGTCGGCACCGGGCGGCAGGTCCGACTTCTTCTCGCCCCGCTCTTCCTCGGCGACGATCTCCTCGGCGGCCTCGGTGGCGGCCTCCTCGACGTCTACCTCGCCGGTACCTTCGGCACCTTCGACCTCACCCTCGACGACCTCTTCGGCCGCGGCGGTCTCCTCGACCACTTCCTCGGCGGCTACCTCCTCGGCGCCGGTCTCTTCGGGGGTCACGTCTTCGGTGTTCTCTTCTTCGCTCAAGTTCGTCTAGCTCAGTTCTGGATTTCCAAGGGCTTCGGCTGCTGGGCCTGGTGAGGATGCTCCGGGCCGGCGCAGACCTTCAGCTTGAGGAGCTGTTGCCGGGAGAGCTTGTTGCGGGGCATCATTCCCTTGACCGCCTTGCGGATCACCTCTTCCGGGTGCTTCTCGAGCATCTCGGCGAGGGTGCGGGACTTGATGCCGCCGGGGTAGCCGCTGTGGCGCCAGTAGATCTTCTTGTTGAGCTTGTCGCCCGTGACCTTGATCTTCTCGGCGTTGATCACCACGACGAAGTCGCCGGTATCGATGTGCGGCGTGTAGTCGGGCTTGCGCTTGCCGCGCAGCGTGTCGGCGAGCTGGGTCGCGAGACGCCCCAGGGTCTGACCCTCGGCGTCGACGATGTACCAGTCTCTCTGGCGATTGGTGGGGGTGGCTACGTGAGTCTTCATGGCAAAAAGGCGCGGGCTCCCGGGCGGAAGCGACCACGCGGCTTGCGAATAATAGGGAACGGGAGACTTCTTTGCGTTGGTGGCACCCGTCGGACCCAACTCCTATACTGCCGCCAGCCAAATAGCCGAACCCTTCCCGGCCACGGGCGGGGGCGGAGGAACCACCGGGGATCCACCCCAGGGGCGAATCGGAGGCGGTACTGCTCCGTAGCGCAACTCTTTCAGCGCGAGCCCGCCAGCTAACTCCGCAGGCGCCAGGAAGAGATTTGAAGCCGAGGAAATCAAAGGCCCTCCCGTTCGCCGCATTCGCGGTCTCGCTCGCCTGCCTCATACCGGCGGCAATTGGATCCTCACCTGCGACCGGCGCGGTCGCCTCTGGTGGCGGACTCCTGATCGGCGCGGTACCGAAGATCGACGACGTGATCTGCCTCACCGGCTGCACGAAGATGCGTGAGGCCTCGATCGGCGCCACAGTCCAGATCACCGGCTCGGAGATGAACACGGTCCAGTCGGTCGCCTTCCGCGGGGCCGGGAAAAACATCCGGGTAGAGGTGGACGAGACCACCCAGACAAGGGCCGTCGCCACCGTCCCCGAGGGGGCGGTCACCGGCAGGATCCGGGTCGTGACTGCCGGGGGCACCGTCTCCGATCCCTCGACGCAGGTCCTGGCGATCGGCTCGAAGACCTTCAAGCGCACCGGCAAGCTCACCCTCACCGACGCCTCCACCTCCCCCACGAAGGCCTTCCAGTTCGGGGTGAAGCGTCCGGTCCTCTCGTTCGTGGTCAACGGCTCGCAACCGACCGTGGACCTCCGTGTGGACGTCGTCAACGCGAGCGGTGACGTCGTCCGCAGCCGCTTCCTGAACGGCGTAGAGACCGGCTCGACCCAGAAGGTCGCGTGGGGCGGCATCACCAACGGCGGCAAGGCGGCGCGTAATGGTGCCTACCGTTTCGTGGTCCGGGGCAACGACGGCACCGCGGCAAAGATCTCCACCCGTCTGCGTCGCGCGATGCGCAAGGCCAAGGCCACCAGGACGGTCTCCGACCCGTTCGCATTCCGGATGTTCGCGTTCGCGTTCCCCCTCCGTGCACCCCACAGGTACGGCGACGGGGTCG